>Ga0268262_10002497_pt1 | contig 21156 bp, 24 predicted proteins | sample TergutNc150P3_FD_190354 | JGI IMG/M metagenome (GOLD analysis project Ga0268262, IMG submission 190354) | Nasutitermes corniger P3 segment gut microbial community from laboratory colony in Florida, USA - Nc150 P3 (SPAdes) (version 2) | ecosystem: Host-associated > Arthropoda: Insects >... | reverse complement strand
CTGAAGTTGGCGGTGCAAATTTTGAAATAATACCATATATAAGAAATGCAAATTCGGGCAGTCAAGAAATGATGAACGAAATAGTAATGAAAAATACAGGTATGCCCAATTGGGATTGGTGGCTTTCTGAGGAAGATGTTAGAATTGGGGGTATGATTCATGTTTACGAAGCGTTGATACGTAGCCCTGACAGGGGAATATGCTTTACTCCGCATTATTACAAAGAGTATATGGTAGGTGATTTTATGGCTAATGGAATGATTAAAACTCTTGACATAAATGGAATTACACCTAATAAAAATACGATAAAAAACAAAAGCTATCCATTTGTAGCCAATGTATATGTTTCTATTCGCAGTGATTTAGACAAAAATTCCTCGGCTTATAAACTATATCAATGGTTGCAAACAAATTCAGGCAAACTTGTAATTGAAGAAAGCGGGTATGTGCCAAATTAAAGAAATGATTAAACTTGTATTATCGGCAAGCGTAATGCTTGCCGTAGCGTGTACGTGGCTTGATCAGAAGCTTAATCCAGATTATGGCTATGTTAAAATAACCAATAATAGCGAGCATAACATCACGTCAGTGGTAGTTATAGATTTAGGGAAAGAAAAAGTTATTTTAAATGAGAAAGATAATGAGTTAATTTCCCCAAATGGTAATTCTAAATCGTTTAAGGTAAAGGAAAAAGATTTGTATGAGCGAGGAGGCATAGATGTTATTGCGTGTTTAGAAGCGGAAGACACTTCGGAACTTATGTGTTCTACTAGGCTTAAATTAATTTGCGGAGTTAATTGCAATAAAAGAACAACCCTTATTTGGAACGGCAGCAATGACCCTGCGTGGCAAACGCAACAACAATGAGAATATAATGACAGCATTTACTAACCAGCATTTTATATTATATCCGTTAATTATTACGGCAATAACTGCGGGATTATACATCTCTGGAATGCCATTTGGATTAATTAAATATAAAATTGCAGTAATATGTCTTGGAGTATTTTTTGCTAGTGTTTATATAGTTTCGGGAAATTTATTAAGCATAATTGTTTTGCATTGGTTAATAAATATTTCCGGTTCAATTTTGTTTTATTACTCTAATTCAAATGAACCTTTTGCTATAACAAAAGTATTTTTATTTATCTCAATAATACTTTCGGCGTGGGGTTTATATATTATAAAAGATTATCGTGGAATTTGGTGAGGCATTTAGGGCGACCTAAGGTTCCTCAAACTCCGTTCCCCGCTCGTGTGCCAAATTCTCTTTACCACGCCTTAGCAGAACGCCCTTTTGGAAAATCTATAATCCTAACCGCCATAACATCGGGCTGCTGCAAAACATAAAACCCCTCTCATTGAACTTATCAACTATACCAGGAAGCACTATTTTTTCTACAATGCGCCTCGGCAAGCTAACGCTGCCTGTTTTAACCATATCTTCAAGCGGGTCATAGACATTATTTGCATTGCTGTTTTTTCCGCAGGATTTGCGGTAATAGCCGAAGATGTTTTTGCTTTGTTAGCCGAAGAGTTGTAACTGTTGTAGTTGTATGCTACGCCGTAGCCGTTTATTTCCATAAAAACCTCTTTTTAAGTTATATATTATATATATTTATGTGCAAAAATTATGCCAGAATGGGTGTTATCGTGCATATACATTTCATATTGTACTCGCACGAAATATAATTTCTTTCTTCGCCTGTTTCCAAGATTTTTTAATCAGCATATCTGGCATAATATCGCCTTCTGCATCGTCAAAATAGGTTAAACTTTTCATAGCCGTAAAAATAGAGCCATCATTATACTTTGAGGAATAAAAATCCAAAATATCTTTAAGGGAAAATTTTTGCAATAAAAATGCAATGTCTATAAAATCTTTTTTGGTGCCTCTGCCTATTATGGCAGATATTTTCATAGCAGCTATATCTTTAATGCCTGCAAGCAAAATACCATCTTCGCATATCGCATCATCTATCCAAGGATATTTGTAATTGACAAAATCAACTTTTATTCCATTTATTGAATAAATATGAATATTTTTTGACTCCGATAGAATTGTGAGGTCTGCAAATTCCTTTATGCTGTCTATCAATTCTTGGATTTCAAAATCAAGTTCTCCAAAAAAATCCAAATCTATGGATTTTCTGTGACCAATTTGCAAAGCAAGAGCCGTTCCGCCCACAAGGCGGGTTTTTGCCAGCAATGGCAATTTTTGCAACTTTTTTAAGAGTTCAAATGTGTTTTGTTCAATTGCTGATAATTGTAGCATCTAAACTTTTCTCTCGGTGTTTTTGAAACCGTAGCGATATAAGACAACGCTCTGGGTTCCAATTCCCTTAAATTTTTTGCGATTTCTGCAATTTTTTCAATGCCATAATAATTTTTGATAAAAAACCAGTCGTTCAATAATCCATATTCCAAAACTCTCTTGACTATGAATTGCGGATATTTATCCAAATCCACGCTTTTTTTTGGAACGTCCCAAAATAAATGAGAAGAAAAATTATCCGTATGTCGCTTTTTCTGCATTGAGGTAATATAGAAAAATACAGTAAAAAACGCAACAAGCTTTACATATGATACAAAAACCCCGCTAGGGGGGAATATGTGAATTTATGGATTTACATAGTATAAATATACTAATTATTTGCGGAAAAAGGAGGAAATAAGCCAAAAAAAGCTTAAAATTGCATAAAATTATGCGATTTTGTGTTAATTGTCACTAAATTTCGCGAATGGAATTATCCAACTACCTTATTCCTGCCCGAATTCTTCGCCTCATACAATTTTTGGTCTGCTGCTTCAATAATATCTGTGCAATTGCTGCCGATTTTTGGAATTTCGCAAACCAAGCCGATGCTTATAGTGATTTTGCCCGTTTTTTCCATAGATCCTCTAACATCTTCTGCTATTTTCCTTGCGCCATCTATTTTTGTGTTTGCCAGAACAATGCAAAATTCTTCTCCTCCAAACCTTGCCACAAAATCTGAGGCTCTGTTTAAACATTTGCTAAATATTTGCGCAGATTCCCGCAAAAGAATATCTCCTTCCAAATGCCCATAAGTATCGTTATATCTTTTGAACTTGTCCAAATCCAGCATTAAAAAACTTATAGGATATTGCCCCCTTGTAGCTCTGTTCCATTCATCTTCTATTCTCATATTGAAAAATCTTTTATTTGGAATTTTAGTGAGTTCGTCTAAAAGGCTAGATTCTATATATGACTGCATATTTTTATCCATTGGCTTTAATATATACGATATAAACATATTGAAAACAACAAAAGCCAAAGCCATAAGCAATAACAATGAAAAAAGCACTATGCTTGCTTTCTCATGAATTATCGTTTTTATGTTCATTTCATTTTTCGACACCAAAAACAAATTCACACTTCCAACATTGCTTATTGAATAATGATTTTTGCCATAATATAATATCTCGCTTGAATCTTTGCCTAAACTCAAAGCTTTTTCATATACTTCTTCACCCATTGAACCAAACAATTCCCTTATGTTTTTTTTCTCTTTGGCAATCTTTTCATTTGCCGCGCCTATCACAACTCCATCTTTGCCAAAAAGATAAACATTTTTAGGCAAATCGAGATTATTCATAAATTCAGTAAGGGAGAACCTACTGCCTACAGTTCCTATAGCTTTGTTCTCATAATAAACAGGATAGTTTATGTATAAATCATAAATTTGGCGGGTTAAATAATCAAAATCCACTTTTATATACGGTGGGTTTTCATATTTCAATGTTTTAAAAAACCAAGAATGATTAGGATTGGAAGAACTGTATTTTTCCATAAACTGCTCATTTACATAGTAGTTGGAATCTTTAAGGCTTATCCAGCTTATCATTTTGTTTTGAAAAAACTCTTTATGCTCATTGAGCATAACAAAATATTCTTCCTTGTAATTTTCATTGCTTGGATTTAAAAAATAATGTTTTGCCGGAGTGGAGTTGGCAAAAATTTTTGTCAAGAGAATTTCCTTTTCCAACTGTGCACTTACTATTGACCGCCTTGTGTTCATAGTATGCTTAAGCTCTTTCATGGAATTTTCGCTTAAAACTTTACGCATAACAAAATAATACGATAAGGAACTGCTCAAAGCTATCACAATATAAAATAAAACAGAAAACAAAACAATGGCTTTTCGTAAAGGCATTTTAAAAAGATTTTGCCTGTCTATTTTATCTGCAACGTCTTCTGTATATTCAGCCATAAATATTCTCCACAAGCCTTTCCAAGGCATCTGCGCAGGCACAGGCATAATTGCTGGGACTACCGCTTGCTTGCCAAGCATAAGAAAGTCCGCTGGAACTGTTGAGAACGTGAATGTTTCTCTTAAAACCGCCCTCGCGCAACGCACCCATAACCGCTTTTGCATCCCCGCCTTGCCCACCAGGTACGCCCGGAATGGAAACACCCGGAATCAAAAAGGGGATTTCTTTTTTTTGCGCAGATATAAAATTTGCGATTTCTGCAAGTTCGCGTGTATTCGTTGCACCCACAACCGCCCCAATGCTGCCATTATCCCATTCAAGAATTTTTTTTGCAACGGTTTTAACAAGTACGGGGTCTTGAAAATCTTCTGCCCCTTTGTTTGAAGTGCGGAGCAAAACATAAACCCCGTTTTCCTCTCTTAAAAAAGGTTTAACAGAATCGCTGCCCATCAAAGGATTAACAGTCACGGCATTTGCCCCATAAACATCAAAAGCAGCTTTTGAATAAGCCTCGCTGGATTTGCCAATATCACCTCTTTTTGCATCCAAAATCACAGGCATTCCCTCTTTGCGATATGTTGCTATTATCTCTGCCAAAACCTGCATCGCCAAAATACTCACACATTCATAGTATGCACTGTTGGGCTTCACAACCGCAGGCTTTATGTTTCGTTTCAAAAATTCTTCCAAAATGTCAAAATAAAATTTGCGAATTTTATCCTCAGGTGTGCCTGCCTCCGCCGGAATTAGCGAAAGAACAGGGTCTAGCCCAAAGCAAATTGGGTTTTTGCAAGTTTCTATGCGAGACTCAAGGAGAGAAGCAAAAGACATAATGGGTAAGGTAGAAATTCTACAACCGAGAATATATCTCAATAAAGGCGTTTAGGGGTAGTTCTTCTGCTCTTGTGTTTGGGCTAAAATGCAAATCGTTGAGTATGCCCAAAGTTTTTTCCTTATCGCAAAACGCAAGCAGAGAATTTGCCAGCGTTTTTCTCTTTTGCGAAAATGCAGCCTTGATAAATTCAAAGAATTTTTCGTCTGTGTTTATTGGTTTTTCCAAAGGCTCAAACATAATGGTTGCACTGTTCACTTTTGGCTTGGGGTTAAAATGCTCTGGGCTTATAACCCTCACTATGCGGCTGGTTGCATAGCAAGCACAAAACACCGAAAGGCTTCCGTAACTTTTTGTTCCAGCCTTGGCTGTAATTCGTTCTGCAACTTCTGCCTGTGTCATAAACATACAGCCTTTTATTTTTGATATGTGCGGCAATATATGCGTGATTATCGCAGTTGCCATATTATACGGCAAGTTGCCAGCTATCCAAGAATTAGGATGCTGGCAAACCCATTTTTCAATATCGAACAGCAAAAAATTTTGATGGACAAGGTTGAAATTTTTATCGTTTTTGAATTTCTCCCTCAATTTCGGAATGCAGAAATTATCTATCTCCACAGCGGTTAAGTTTGAGCATTTTGAGAGCAGCCACTGAGTCAAGGCTCCGTGTCCAGCTCCAACTTCCAAAATGCAGTCTTGCAAGCAGCAAGGCAAATCGTCTGCAATTTTTTTAGACATTTCTGTATCTAAAAAATTCTGTCCGAACCTGCGGCGAGTTTTTATGTTAAACATTGAATTTGAAAGGTAGAAAATTTGTATATTATAAGAACGTAACCTTGAGGAAAACTATATGGCTATACAATTTAAATTGAACGAGCGTAAAGCTGTGGAAGCTGTTCTTTGGCTCATACATCAAGGCGTAACTAATATGTATAGTGTTTGGAAAATGCTTTTTGCTGCTGAAAAATATCATTTGAACACTTATGGAAGACCTATAACTGGTGATATATATATGGCTATGGAACACGGTACGGTTCCAAAATGGCTTTATAAAGATGCTTGCAAACGAATGGGAGTAGGTTTTGCCAAAGCTGGTAATTCATTAATTGCTGAACGTAATTACATAAGAAAATTTTTCTCTATAACAGACATAGAAGCTTTAGAATTTGGGTATAAAGAATATGCAGGAATGGATTTTAATGAAATAAGAAATAAAAATCATAAAGAACTTGCTTGGAAAAATGCTTGGAAAAAACGTGGTGTAAGAAAAGAAGTTCCTATACCATTTGAAAACCTTATAGATGAAGCTTGGCTAATTGAAGAGTTGAAATGGCGTTCGCATTCAATGGTAATTTGAAATGCCAAATATTTCTGAAGTTTTCATTATGGATGTGTCAAGTATTTTACCGCATAGAAAAAAGAAACATTGTATATGCGTGTCATCAGGTGGGAATAAATACTTTTTAATCAACTCTGAACACCGTGAAATGTATGATGATTTTAAAATTAGTGCTTCCAACTATGCTTTTTTAGGAGCAGATAAATATGTAGGATGTTCAGAAGCTCACGAGTTGAAAGAAGAGCATATTATTAAAAAATGCGGTGTAATTGATTATGATGATATGGCAAAGATACTGGATAAAGTAAAAAAATCCAAACATCTTGATGAAGCAATTATTGAAGTTATTACCTATGAACTTGAAAAATGGCTAGAACAAAAGAATTATGCAGAAAGTAAACTAAAAAACAAATTCAATAAGAGGTAAAAATTTCTATATTCTCACATACAAATGCCAATTATACTCCTCATATTTCTAACAACCAGCCTTCTTTTCGCCAAAGAAACCCCAGCAGACATTGTTGCCGCACAGCAGCAACGCACTCTTGATTCCCTAAAGCTCGAAATAGAAGCTCTTAAAAAAGTTAGAATGGAAAAAGCAAATCAATTGGAAAAGGCAGAAGCGGCTCGTTGGCAAAAACGCTATATACAGAATCAGGAAAATACGGAATACCAAAATGAAACACGGCTTTTAGAGGGGCAATACTCAAAAGTTTCAGATAATATGTCACGGGCGGCAACGGAACTCGGTGCGCTTCGCAACTTGGCTTTGGAACAAAAGGAAAAAGCAGCGGCAACGAAAAACGCTTTGGATAACTTCAATTTGCAGGTTAAGCAAGCAATAGATAAAAGCATTGAGGAAATTCCGCAAGACTTTCCTGCGAAATTAGAAGAACGCCTACTGAATTTTGCAAACAACCCGCCAGACATTAAAACCTACTTTCAAGACAAGCAGAGCAGGCTTAAACTAACAGAGTCACAGGAACTCGCCATAAAAGATACTTATCGCTTGAGGCTTGGAACCGTATTTTTCGCAGATGTAGGTTTGGAGCAAAATAATGATGTTAAAGCTGTTATGCGAACCGGAACTATTTCAGGCAAGGTTTTTGAATGGCGTTCCGCGCTCTCAAAAGAATTTTCCGCAGATATAAAGCAAAGCGTTTTAAGCGCGCAACAAAAAGCAGATTCCGCTTGGATTCCCATAGATGTTCTGCAAACAAAAGCCGTTATGGGAGCAAGCACAAATTCTGTGGAGCAAACATACTCGCAAAAATTTTTATCTTGGTTTAAAGCAGGCGGGCTTGTGATGTACCCTCTTGCGTTGGTTGCACTAGCGGCTTTGCTCATAGCCTTGGAACGTCTGTTTGTGCTGGGGCACAGAGGGCATATTTCAAGAACATTCACACGCAAACTTCAAGAGTTAATAAAAAGCAACCATATTGAAGAAGCTAAAGCCTTGTGCAAAAAACAGAAAACCAGCCTCGGAAAAATTTTAACGGCAATAGTTGAAAACGCCTCAAACTCAAAATCCGAAGCACAAAAATCCTTGCAGAGAATAATGCTCACCGAGCAATCCAAACTGGAAAAACGCATGGGCTTTTTGGCTGCACTTGGCACGGTGGCTCCCTTGCTCGGTCTTTTGGGCACCGTCACCGGAATGATATTGCTATTTCAAGTTATAACCCAAGTTGGCACAAACGATGCCAGAATTTTGGCAGGCGGAATTTCCGAAGCCCTAATAACAACAGAATCCGGCTTGATAATCGCAATTCCCATTATGCTGTTCCACGGCAAGTTGAGCGAAACCCTCGATTACATAACAACAGAAATAAGAATCCAAAGCCTTGCGATTTTGAATTTACTGTGGAAAGACTAGTTCGTTTGGTTCCACGGCGTAGTGAGTTCTACAAAAATCGCAAACTACATCTAAAACTTCGTTCTTTTGCTTTATGTCTCTTATCTCGCATTCGTGCAAACCAGAGAGGCTTGTCATAACCCTTTCGCGGCTGCACGGGCAATAAGCCTGCGGAACAATTTCCTTGACTATTTCTATATCATAAGGACCCCGCAACTCGTCTGCCAAATCTTTTATTTTATATTCGCTGCCATCATAAAACTTTTTCAAATTCGGCAAATTGCGAACAACGGCATCCATAATTTCCAAATCTTTTGCCTCTGTATCTGGATATGCCTCCACTAAAAAACCTACCGCAAAATTCAACTTACCAGAATTTTCTCTGGAAAATTCAGCCAAAATCCCAGCCGCGCTTTTTGTCTGCTCCGATTGGTGCAGATAGGCGGTTAAATTAACTCCCATTTGCACGCTTGGCGCTTCCACTATGCTTTCCTTTACCCTTTGCGCTTTTTCGTTAAGCTGAATAACGCTTAGGTTTTGCGGAGTTATCAGCGGTTCGTCTGCTCCAATTCTCTGCAAATCGCTTTGAGGAATCATAGCCCTAACAAGACCTTGCGGCGTGGAATCTGCTTGCGCAAAACGCAAATCTCCATCCATATCCAAACGCAAACTAACAGTGCCAGGGAATTTTAGCCCGCTGGAAAGCAAGAGCGAAGCCACAGATATTTCTGCCATAAATTGCAAGGCGTAATTTTTAGCATTGTGTTTAGAGCCAATTTCATTCATCGCATCTTTTATGGAAACAAGCACAAATCTCAGCGGGGCTTGCTTTCCGGTTGCTCTTATTATTATGTCGGGCATTGGGGGAATGTAGAAAAATTATTTCTCCAAAATTCCAGCAAATTCCTCAAAATCGGTGTTATATGGAACTTGCGATTGTTTTATTCTGAAAATTTCATATTCTTTTTCGGCGTGTTCCTTTGCTAGTTTTGTAGATATTTTTCCTATTCCTTTTAAAATTTCTCTATCGTTCAAAGTTAAAAAACCGTGCAATTTTTCAATCCAATTTCGCATAGTCATTGGTTTTCTGGCTTTTGCTTGCGTTTGTGCAAAAATCAAATACTGCTCTACTAAATCATTTAAGCCTTCAATTTCTTTTTTGGAGAGATAATTTTTTGCAACGCCAACATCGCTTTTTCTCACTCTAGTGCCTCGCCACGAGGTTAAACCCATATTTTTTTTTTTGCTGTCTGCTCTATTGTAAATAATTTCCGCAGCGGTTTGCCCAGAAATTGCCCAGTGCATTTTGTTTTGAACAGTTGCAAAAAAATCTTTGGTTATTTGGGCATCTTTGTCGTAATCTATTGATGTTGCATAAATATCTGTAATTTTCAAATAGAAACGCCTTTCAGATGTTCTAATATCTTGGATTATCTGTTCTAGTTCTTCAAAATAATCAAAAGGTGCATCTGGATTTTTCAGCCGTTCAACATTTACGGAAAATCCTTTTTGAATATACTCGTGCAATCTTTGTGTTGCCCATATTCTAAATTTGGTTGCTATTTTTGAATTCACGCGGTAGCCAAGGGATATTATCATGTCTAGGTTGTAGTGCTTTGTTTCATAATTTTTTCCGTCAGAGGCAGTTCGTAAGAATTTCTTACTAACTGAAACTTCTTCAAGTTCTTCCTCTGCGAATATATTTTTAATGTGTTGAGTAACGCCCGGTCTTTCTATAGCAAATAGGGTTGCTATTTGTTCCTGAGTAAGCCAAACATCGTCATTGTCAAATCTAACGTCTAATTTAGCCAAACCATTTTCATCTTGGTAAAGCAGGAATTGAGAGTTATTTGCTACGATTGCGGTTTCTTTTTTGCCCATAACGCTATCTCCAAATTTTAAGGTTTTGCATTAGGGCGACGGAATGTAGGTGAAAAAATATTCCCTAATGGGAGAGAATGTAGAAAAATATCCTGTCAAAACTTGGGAACACGGTTTTGGCGGGGTTTGCACCGCTATAGTGCAAATTCTTTTTCGACTACGCTAACGCAATGTGCTAGTCTTGGAGGCAACGAACACTAAACAATGTGTAGCTCTTATTGTTGTAGTGCCTAGCGATACCCTCGTAATCGTTGTACATTCCTCGGCTGTAGGCGTGGTTGGCATCGTTTTCCGAAGCACTCCACCAGTTGCCGTGATTACCGATGTTGTTGAAATAGCCACCAGAACTGCCGCTTGGCAGAGCCGAGAAACCAAAATCATCCGTGCCGTTTCCATTTTCGGTCCAGCCGTTCGTAGCCTTCAAAAATTTGCCTGCAGTTTTTTCATCGCCAATTGATGCCGTTAATGCTTCCCATTCATTATCGCTTGGCAAATGCCAACCTGAGGGGCAGGATCTCGTAGCCGTATTCCAATCGTAAAGTCGTCCGTGCTTGTCACAGTTAGCAGGACTGTTATCATAACATTTGCTATTAGGTGCATCATAATTCAGATTTTCCGCCATCCACGTTTGAGTGCCTATTTTCACTATTTTATATTCTTTGTTGTCCCTTGGATCGGTGAAATGAGATTCCGAAGAGATGTTATTGCTAGATTTCAAAGGAATATTATTGCCAATTTGGTAAACTCCTGCCGCTTTCTTTTGAATCACCTCAGCCTGTTTCGCTGCACTCAAACTCAAATGTTTCGGCATATTTACCGCTTTGCCGAACCCTGGGAGTTTGCCGTTTTCTACAATCCATCCGTTTTCAGGAGTAAATCTGCCACCAAGCGTACTATCGGCATAGATATATTCTTTGGTAATATCAACACCGTTTTTTTCGAGCGCACTTTTGCTGAGCCACAAAGCAGTGCCAGTGTTGTTTGTCATTTCGTTAAAAGCAGCGTTATTTGATAACTCTCCTTTAACATTTCCAACAACACGCGAAAACGCACCAGTAGATTTTACGCTTGAGTTTAAAGCTACATTGCTTTTAATCTTGCTCCCAGCATTTCCCACTATGCCACCAACATAATTTTTGCCACTAATTGCTCCAGTGGAATAATTGTTATTCACTTCACCAGCGTATCCTACCACGCCACCAACCGTGTTGTTGCCGCTGACAGCACCAGTTGAATAGCTGTTGGAAACTTTTTCACATCTCCCTGCTATGCCACCAACATCATCGCTGCCGCTAATATTACCAGTGGAAAAACTGTTGTTAATAACTCTATTACAATCTGTTCCAGTTCCCAATATACCACCAACGCCATCTCTGCCACTGATATTACCCGTGGAAAAACTGTTGGTAATAACAACCTTGCAACCATACCAGCTATTACCACTCACGTAACCCAACACGCCACCAACACCCTTACCGCCGTTGATAGTACCTGTGGAATAGCTATTGGTCACAACAATCTTACAACCATTCCCAAAACAACTCCCTACGTTACCAACTACGCCACCAACATAACCAACTACGCCGCCAACACTTATATCGCCGTTGAGTGTGCCAGTTGAATAGCTGTTGGTAACATTCACATTCTCATTAGTACATCCTACCACGCCGCCAATCTGAATCCCATAATCTCCTTTAATTGTGGTTAGAGAGTAGCTGTTGGTTATATTGCCATTGATAATTTTTCCAACAATACCACCAGTATAACTCTGAGGGTCTCTATAATTAGCGTTTCTCGTAGAAGAATTGATAGTACCAGATGAAAAACAATCTGTTATATTACTATTTAAAAGCTCCCCCGCAATACCACCAACGCCATTTCCCATCATTACGGAAGCAGTAATATTTACATTCGTAACACCTAATCTTTTTATTTCACCCCCATTGACTATTCCAAATAATCCTGCACTAGCAAAATCTCCAGCAATATACAAACCGCTTACAGTTTTGCCATTGCCGTCAAAAATACCACTGAAACTGTTTCCATATCCTATAGGAATCCACCCCTTTTTGTCGTTGTATTTAGCACCGTACACTGAAAGATTAATGTTAGTGGTGAGGACTATTTTTTTGCCTTTAAAATCAACCGCCTGCCCCAGCCCCGCAGCATTATTAACAAGCTGTGCCAACCCAGCTAGTCCATTCGCTGTAGCTATGTAAAAAGTATCGGCATCAGGATTCTTAGCAAACCAACTGATATCCGGCTTTTGTGCCCAAACTCCCTGTGCTAGGCACAGAACCGCCAAATAAAAAGCGAGCAATAGTTGTTTTTTCATAAAAATTCTCCTTGTTTAGTCTTTCACGCAACGAACACTTTTTAAGTAGTACTTCGCGTCGCTGTAACAGTAAACATTCTTTTGGTTGTTGAACATAGTCCAGTAGTTGGCTTCGTTGCTATTATGCTCCGATGAACTACTCCACCAATCGCCATTTTTGCCGATACTGTAGAAATAGCCATCCGGATTGCCATCGCCGCCCGGCAGGGCGGAAAAGCCGAACTTATCCACACCGTTACCCCTTACTTCTTCATCAGTCCACCCGTTAGTTGCTTTCAAATACTTGCCTGCTGTGGGGCTATTGTAAGGGCTATCCGTGCCGTTTGTACCGTCTGCATAACGCATAAGCTTGTCCCATTCTTTATTGCTCGGCAAATGCCAGCCTGAGGGACATACCGACATAGCAGTTTCCCAATTGTAAAGCCGTCCATATTCCTTACAGTTGCTTTCTTTGTTATCGTAGCACTTACCGTCCTTTGCATTATAGTTCAAATTCTCTGCCATCCATATTTGAGAGCCTATTTTGATGGTTTTGTATATTTTCTTATCTCTAGCATCGGTAAAAGTACCGCTGTTGGCTTTTAATTCCGCCGCTTTTGCCGCAATCTCCGCCTTTACTTTTGCCGCCTCCGCTTCTGATTCTGCATTATCCTGCACACAACGAACACTGAGTAAATAGGGTTTATCAAAATCGTCATCCCTGTCCACATAGTCGGATCTATTATACATGGATCGGGGCCAAACGTCATTATTTATATCTGTGGCACTCCACCAAATGCCTTCACCGCCAAATCCTGAGACTCCAAAACTATGAAAAGTGCCATCAGAATTGCCGTGCCCCCCAGGAAGAGCAGAAAATCCGAACTTGTCCTCACCGTTGCCCGATTCATTCTTTTGATTTTCATAATAGATTTCATTCCAGCCACTTTTTGCTTTTAGCTTAGTCCCGGCTATTTTTTTTCCGCCAACAAAATCAATCATTAACGTCCATTCTGCATCGCTGGGCAAATGCCAACCAGCAGGACATACGCTCTTTGATGTTTCCCAACTATAAAGCCGTCCATATTTATCGCAATTAGCAGACTTGTTGTCATAACATTTTGAACCTTTTGCATTGTAATTCAAATTCTCCGCCATCCAAGTTTGAGTACCGATTTTAACAGTCTTGTAGGTTTTCTTATCCCTTGGATCGGTGAAAGAACCTTTCTGTTGAGCGAAAACTGCAGCGCAAAGCAAGATTAGCATTGCTATTGTCTTTTTCATTTTTCTACCTCCTTCCCACTTTGTTCACCCTTCGTGAACCACTCAGCACCCAGTGGACCATACACTATCAATGTTTTGCCATCTGCTGAAAAAACATAATCAGCTACACCTGTACTTACGCTACTACCACTGTATTTGGAATATCTTTCTGCAGCTATGACTATTTTATTTGAAAAAAATGCGTACTTAAAATCACCATCTTTGTCTTTTCCTGTTCCATCAGAATTGAAAACACAAGTACTGCCATCTGCATTTATCCAAGTGCCTACGGCTCGTTTGTCAATGGTGATATCTGTGCTACTCTTACTGCCGCCGACCGAGCCATCAGAAGAACATGAAAAAGTGAATGCTAAGACAAACGCGATGCTTGCCGTGAATAGAAAACGAGTTGCTTTCATATTGTATTTCTCCTTTCCCGTTTAATTTACCCTGCCATAACTTGGGAACACGGTTTTGGCAGGATTTGATAAAATCCTGAAAATTCAGAGAACTTTTGTCTCTGTTTTGTAAAATTGTATATTCATTTATCTGATTAAGAAACGACATTGCTAACTGCAACGTCACTGCGACCACCTTTGAGTATAAAATTTAGACATAAAAGCCATATCGTGCAAAGATAGAAAATTTCAAAGAGCTTGTAGTGTAGGGTCTGCCAGCAAATTCATAATGCTATCAAAAGGGAGATGAGCTTCTATGGATTCATTTTCTAATTTTCTCATCAATATCTATAAAAGCGTTTTCTATACGCTCTGTGTGATACATCTGGTACATTTGCATTATGTATTCAATTAAATTTGACTGCTCCCATTTTGCAAGCATATCGGCAGTATTTTCGTTTTTATATTCCGCGTATTTTTCCAGCAAATAGGCAAAAAAAGCAATTTCGTTAGACATAAGAATCTCCTTTTATATAAGACGATTCCCGTGGATTTCCTTTTTCTTTTTCCGCTTTATACATATCAAAAATCACAAGCGGCGATTCTATGAACAACTTTGTGGAATAGTCAGAAAGCATATTGTAGGTTTCCGAATAGATAAAATTTTTCATTGCCGTTTCTTCGCTGATTTTATACTCTTCGCTTATTTTTGGAATAAGCCAAGAATCAAAAAAATAAAGCATATCACTGCTAACACGGTTCATAATTCTACTATCTCCTGCAAATGCAAAAAATTTAAAGCCAAATCATTTTTAAATACATACTGGTCTGTCAATTTCTCTGCCTGAATTTCGCTCAAAGCCACAGGCGCATATAAATCTTTGTTTTTCGCATTCATATAACCTTGCAGAACAGGCATTGTCCTGTCGTTTGCAACCGCTCCAATAATCAAATCGTAACTATCGCCTTTATAGGTTTCCAACCTATGTTCGCAAACAAAATCCAACCATTCTTTACCAATTTTCTCGAACTTTTTTACCTTTAATTTTTGCTTATAACTTTCATCCAACTCATAAATATTCAATAAAGCCTTTCTAGAATTTGTTCTTTTGACTACAACCTTAGCCCAGTCCTTTGCCTGATTTTTATCGCTTGTGGTGTAAAAGCCTACACCAAAATCTAAGGCTCTGTTCGGAGCAATTATCTTAGGTGTTTCAAAGCGAGTGTTTGTTCCGTGGTAAAGGAGCATATTTGGTAAGGTAGAAAATTTCTACTTTAACCCCATGAACCTTTCCTCTTTAACTCAAAACAAGAGCATTGTAATTCAGTGCCACGATATTCCCGATGCAGATTCCATAGGTAGCGCTTATGCCTTGCAGCAGTTTTTCAAGCTCCACGGTAGCGAAAGTAAAATAATCTATGGCGGCAAGGCAAAAATATCAAAACCTAGTTTGGTTATGCTTATAAACGAATTAGGGATAGAAATAGAGTATGAGCCAGACCTTCCTTATGAGCCGGAATTTTTGCTCACGGTGGATTGCCAATATGGTGCAGGCAATGTGCAAAAATTTGATTGCAAAAAATTTGCTGTTATAGACCATCACCGCGCTGAAATTAGAGAAGATGAGAATACGGAAATTAGACCCACACTTTCAAGCTGCTCAACCCTTGTGTGGGATATGATGAGGAAAGAGGGCTACGATTTTTCTAAAGACGAAAAAGTCAGAAATGTTTTGTTTTACGGGCTTTTCACAGACACAAACGGGCTTTCCGAGCTTCGCCATCCTTTGGATAGAGATTTGGCAGACATAAATTTTGACAAGGCTTTAGTTAAAAAGCTCAAAAATGCTGCCCTCACAATAAGAGAGCTTAGGATAGTTTCTTCTGCCCTTGACGGCTCAAGAAGAATTGAAAATCAAAAGATAAACAAAAGAGTTGGTTTGTTCAGGGCAGAGGATTTTTGCGACCCTAATATTCTCGGATTTACCAGCGATATTGCAAAACAGGTAGATATTCTGGATGCCTGCATAGTGTATTGCCTTATGGGAGACAGCATAAAAATTTCCGTGCGAAGCTCTGTTCGCGAAATTATGGCGAGTGAGTTCGCAGCCTTTGTTTGCTCTGGTGTTGGAAGCGGTGGCGGCAATATTGAAATGGCTGGTGGTTTTTTAAAAGCAGACGAAGATTATTTTATTCAAAAAGTGAGGGACTATCTGGAAAACTTTGATTTGATTTATGCAGGCAAAACGCAAGTTGATTTTGCTTCCATGAAACGCTATCGCAAAAAAGCCATTCCAGTTGGCTTTGCAAAAACAGAGGATATGTTCAAGGAAGACTGGCCTGTTACGGTTAGAACTTTGGAAGGCGATATAGATTTGCGTGCTGGCAAGAACATATATGTTATGATAGGCATTGTGGGCGAGGTTTATCCTATTTTGCGCGAAAAATTTGAAAAGAGCTACGATGTTTTAGACACCCCATACAATTTGAAAACTGAATACACACCAGAAGTCATAGATAAAATAAGTGGCAAGAAACTTATGCTTATTGATTATGCCCACGCTTGCATTCCAAAAGGCGAAAAAATTGTGAGAGCCGCACCCGTTGAAAAACCCACCAAAGTTTTCTCCTACTGGGATTCAGAAAAATATTTCTCTGCTGTTAAAGGTGATTTTTTAACAGCAAACGAAACGGATTTATCTGACTGCTACATAGTAAATAGGCAAATTTTCTTTGATACTTATGAGGAAATTACTTAACGAACCTCCATAGTAAGCTCGTTGGAATTACTATATTACCCCATATATGTTTTCAATATACCCATTTCGCGCCTTGCGGCCTAAACCCGAATTAGCCGCCGAAGTGTCATCTTTGCCTTATGATGTGATGAATCGTGAGGAAGCTGCTAAAATGGCAGAAGGCAAGCCGCACTCTTATTTGAGAGTAACACGTGCTGAAATTGAACTTCCTGCAAAAGACCCTCATAGCAAGGAAGTTTATGAACATGCAAAGCATAATTTGAGGAAAATGGAAAAAGATGGAATTATTTTTAGGGAAGAGAAGCCCAGCTTTTATGTTTATCGGCAAACTATGGATGGAAGGGAGCAATATGGGCTGGTTGCCTGCGTAAAAGCCGAGGATTATTTCAAAGGTTCCATAAAAAAGCACGAACTTACCAGAGCCGAAAAAGAAGAAGATCGCTTAAGGCATATATTAGTCACAGGTGCTCAAACGGGTCCTGTGTTTTTGACATATAGAGACAAAGGGCAATTCGCTTTGATAAAACCCATTACCAAAAAAACTCCTGTTTACGATTTTATAACAGAAGATGGCATTGGGCACACGGTTTGGGTAATAGAAGATGAAGCCTTGATAGAGAGGCTCCGCGTATCTTTTTCTTCACTGCCTTGCACATATATAGCAGATGGCCACCACAGAAGCGCGGCCGGAGCAAGAGCGGCTGAGGAAAGAGCGAAGAATAATCCAGAACACAAGGGGAATGAGGAATACAATCGTTTTTTGGCTATACTTTTTCCATCAACGCAACTCAAGATATTAGATTACAACAGGCTTGTGAAAGATTTGAACGGACATAGCCCCGAAGAATTTTTAAAAGCCCTTTCAGAAGTTTGCGAAATAGAAGCGTTGCAGGGCATAGCCGCGCCGCAAAAAGCAAAGCAGTTCAGCCTTTATTTGAGCGGAACTTGGTACAACTGCGTTTTTGACGAAAAGAAATACGTAAAAAAAGATCCGGTGAAAAATCTGGATGTTTCGCTTTTGCAAAATTTGGTTTTAAAACCTTTGCTTGGAATAAACAACCCTCGTACATCGGATAGAATAGATTTTGTTGGCGGAATAAGAGGTCTTAATGAATTGCAGGCAAGAGTGGATTCTGGAGAATGCGCTGTTGCCTTTGCTATGTACCCAACTTCTTTGGAAGAGCTTATGAACATAGCAGACATAGGAGAAATTATGCCACCTAAAAGTACCTGGTTTGAGCCAAAACTAAGAGACGGACTTTTGGTTCATCTTTTAGACTAGAGCGGAGAGTGGAGAATTGAGAGTTAAGAATTATGCTTGCATATTGATATTGGTTGCAAGTGTTTTTGCCTCCATAACTCCCGGTGGGTATTATGGTTATTCCTACACTCCAACTCCAAAGTCCATAGAGCAGGGAGAACTCGGCTATGCCGCTCGCCTTGATTTTGTGGGGAGCAATGATATTCATCATTCCATTTTAATGCGCCCTCTTTCGTTTATGGAACTTGGTCTTGGAATCAGCAGAAATCCTTACCCGGCAGCAAAGATTATTTTTCCCCTTTACGAAGAAGAGGGGCAAAGAATGGCTTTTGGATTTTCTGGCAAGCGGTGGTATTTCACAGGGATGCTGGACTGGCTAACCATAGCAGGCATTTACGATATAGATTTACACGCTCCCGTTGGTTCTGTTGCCGGAGAAATAGATTTTGTTTATGCGGCTTTCAGCGTTGAGAATTTTTGGTATCTGAATAAGTATGGAGCAGCGGCTACATTTACATTAAGACCTCTCGCTGCATTTGGCATTCCGCCTTATTTGGAGGCAAGCTCAGGGATATCGTGGCGTTCGCCAGAACACGCTGACGATGATTTTTATGCTTATGTTGCAGTTCAGGCAAAGGCTCCATTACTAAAAACAGAAAAGGATCCAATTGCATATTTAGACATTAACCCCGCCTTTGACCACTCGGTTTCTTTTGCAAGAAACAATTATCAGCTTCGTCCTGTTCTTGATATGGATGCTGTTTTGACAGCGCCTTTTGATTTTTTTTTGGTAGGCTCGCTGTCTCCTTCTATAAAAACGGAAAATCAAGAGCGTTTGCTTAAAAGAAATGTATTAGACCGCTATTATTTACTGTGGGACGGGGAAAAAATTCCAGTTTGGGCGGCTTGCGGTATGCTCAACACCGATATTTACGGTTGCCAAACCAATATGGAGAAAACATTTTACAATACTTTTGCTTTAACCCTTGGCTACACAAGGGGCGAGCTAGAAGGCATAAATGCAATTGGGCAGGTTCCTTTGCATCCCAAGTTTGGTGGTTTATTGTCTAAGAGCCTGCTTTTTGCCGAGGGTGGAATGTTTTTGGGGCAGAAGCTTGCTGCTCAGTTGAATTTAAGGCAGGGAACAGAAAAAAAATACCTGCAAATAGGCAGCGGTTATGACTTTGATAGAAAAAGCATATATGGCGAACTTAGCCTTCAATACGATTTCTCCATTTCAACGCAAATAAGCGGCATGGCAATTCGCTTAGCCCCAAGAGCCAGCCACACTGAAACATCCGATTTCTATGTATTTGACTACGATATACCTATTTACCAAGAAAACAACGGAAAACAGCAGAGAAAACGCTTGCATAATTTCCCTTGGAGGAAGTGATTATTTCTATATTTACCACAAAGCCCGGACGATTAGCTCAGTTGGTTAGAGTATTGCCTTGACATGGCAAGGGTCACAAGTTCAAATCTTGTATCGTCCATTTGTAAAATTAGTTTTTCTATATTACCCCAAATGAAATTTGGTTTTCAAATTCTAAGTTTGCTCACAATGCTTGCTATTTCTGCCTTTGCGGAAAATGTTTGCGGCATGATAGATGTTCCAGTTACTTGGACAAAAGAAAAATCGCCATACCGCATAACAGGCGATATTCAAATTTCGCCAGCGGCAAGGCTTACAATAGAAGCTGGAGTTGAAGTACTGATAGTGCCAGGCGAGGCTTGTGGCGAAACAAAGCAGTTGGATTGGTCGGATTCCACGTTTATAAGCATAAAAGCTTATGGACCGATAATAATAAAAGGAACAGACAAAGAACCGGTGCGAATTTTGCCGGAAAATCATATACCTGGAAAAATCCAGTGGGATGGAATAAGGCTACCTTTGAGAAACAGGGAAGCCGTTAACATAGAATACCTGTACATAATGGGTGCGCACAAGGCAATAAATACCTCTTATAGCATATTCAATGTGGGAAATTCGCTTTTTATGGGCAACAATACGGGAATATGGCTGGAAGACGAAGGCGATGTAGCCATTTATAATTGCATATTTACCGAAAATTTAAGTGCAGGCGTTTATATAAGCAATTCTCGCCCCTCAATAGCCGCAAATATTTTTTACAAAAATTCAAATTTCGGAATATGGTCGGATTCTCGCAAAAGCCCACGCATACAGAACAATATTTTCTTTGCGAACACAGATACCGACTGCCGTTTTTGCCCCGCTGGAACCGCCAAGATAGTCAAAAATGACAATGGAACTTTCAAAGACAAATTCGAAAACATCTTTTCAGACCCAATTTTTGTTGGCAGCGAAAAAGAAAAAATTATGGAAAAAAAGGACATAAACCTGCCAACTCCCAAAGAAAATATTAAAGACACTGCCCTACAGAAAATCTACGAAACCTCTACTGGTGCCTCCTCGCCGGTCGCTAGCCCAAGCCCAAGTTTGCCTTTTGCTCTCTCCAAATATTCCCCAGCTTTGAAAGCAGCTCCAAATACGGATTTCTTTAAAAACGCAGATGGCGGCAAAGGCGATATTGGAATTTATGGCGGCAAAACGGGCAGAGCCGGAAAGTCTATAAGCTTATGAGTAGGGAAGAGCCGCTGAGTGCAGGTGTTTTAGCCGCAAATTTTTTGAACGAATTCATAAGCCATGAACAAAAAGATGTGCTTTTTTTGGAAAATCACAAAAAAGAAATTTTGCCAGGCAAATTGCAAGAAAGAGTGCAAATAATCACTCTAAGCAAGGGTAACCTGCTTTTAAAAACAAATTCTTCGGTTTGGAGGGCAGAAACAATGGCAATAAAGAGCAACATTGTAGCAACCTGCAACAAAATTTTAGGCAAAATTGCGGTAAAGAGTATTAAAATAGGGTAAATTTATACGCTTTAAATTTTCTATATTTATATTTGAATATGATTTTTGGCAATAAAACAATTTATAGCAGAGCTTGCGGTGCAAGCTCTTTAAATGTTTTTTCCAATAGCAAAAATTTGCCCCCCC
>Ga0268262_10002496_pt1 | contig 21159 bp, 20 predicted proteins | sample TergutNc150P3_FD_190354 | JGI IMG/M metagenome (GOLD analysis project Ga0268262, IMG submission 190354) | Nasutitermes corniger P3 segment gut microbial community from laboratory colony in Florida, USA - Nc150 P3 (SPAdes) (version 2) | ecosystem: Host-associated > Arthropoda: Insects >... | reverse complement strand
CCTGGGGGTTCAACCCCCCTAAAGGTACCAGGAAGACTACCTGGTCGATAGGTTGGAGGTCTAAGCATGGTAACATGTTCAGCCGACCAATACTAATCTGCCGTGAGGCTTGACCATATTATTGTTCTTTTTATCTGACCGCTAAAATGCTTTATAAATATTCATTATTTTTGATAATATTTCTTTGAGCATTTTAGTGGTCAGATGCCCGGTGATTATTGCGGAGGTGGCACACCCGTTCCCTTTCCGAACACGGAAGTTAAGCCCTCCCGCGCCGATGATACTACCCCTCTAAGGGGTGGGAAAGTAGGTCATTGCCGGGCTTTTTTATTTTATCTTATGCCCCCTACCCCCCAACTTGGGGGCATTTTTTTGTCTTTTTAGAGTTACAGACTAAAAATCAATATGCCGATATTAACGATATGAAAAAGAATTTGTTATTTTTAGCCATTTTAGTTTTGTCCGTAATTATCCCGTTTCAATTGCAGGCCCAGGGGGCGGACGTTTTCCGACAGGAAGGAATCGCTTCGTGGTATGGAAGGGAATTTGAAGGTCGCCCGACCGCATCGGGGGAAATTTTTGACGCTTCGCAACTGACCGCGGCTCATCCAAACCTGCCGTTTGGAACGATGCTTGTTGTCACCAACCAGCATAATAAAAAGAGCGTAACGGTAAGAGTGAACGATCGCGGACCGTTTGTTCCGGCGAGAATTATCGACGTGTCAAGGGCGGCGGCTGAAAAGCTTGATATGATTGTTACCGGAACCGCTCCTGTTACCGTCGAAAGTATAGACAAGATTGTTGTATCAACCCCTGTTTTAGGAACGCAAATGGCTTCTCCTGCTACTGTTACTTCTCCGTTCGCCGCTCCCGTTGTTACCGCTCAAAACGCGCCTATTCAAACTGCGCCCGTAATTGTTTCTCAGCCTGTTACCGTTCTTATGCCCGCCGCCCAACTTAAATTAACGCCTCAAATGAATATTGTAGCGGAAAAAAATTACCGCTTGCAGGTCGGCTCTTTTAGAAACGCGAAAAACGCGGTTGACGCGTTTGATAGATTAAAAGCTTCAGGACTTAACCCCGCTTATGAACGGTTTATTAACGGCGATAATATCGAGTTTTACCGCGTGGTAATCGCCGGAGTACGCGGAAGCGACGTGCAATTAACTACTGAAAAAATCAACGTCGCCGGTTTTAAGGAAGCGATAATTAAAGAAGAAAATTAATAATTTTTATGAATAGTAAACCTCTTATCAGCCGTTCCGCGTTACGGGCGGATATTCTTCTACTTCTTACCGCGGCTATTTGGGGTTTCGGTTTTGTCGCACAACTTTCCGGAATGGAATATTTCGGGCCGTTTGCATATAACGGGGTTCGTTTTATTTTAGGAAGCCTCTCGCTGGTTCCGCTTATTCTTATCAGGCGAAAAAAAGAGACTTCCCCAAGATCGCCGCTATCGCTAGTGTATTTGCTGAAGGCTTCTCTCGCGGCGGGGAGCTGTCTTTTTATCGCCGTTATTCTTCAACAATTCGGTTTAATTTTTACTACCGCTGGAAACGCCGGTTTTATTACGGGGCTTTATGTGGTATTTACCCCTATTGTAGGAATTTTTCTGGGAAGAAAAACCGGTCTTCCCACGTGGGTTGGTTCCGTTCTTACCCTAATAGGGCTTTATTTTATCAGCGCCGCAGGCCGTTCTTCCGTGAATCCCGGCGATATAATTACCTTTGCAAGCGCTTTTTTATGGACAGCGCATGTTCTGCTTATTGATCGTTTTATGAATGTTGATATTCAGCGCAATATATCTATCGATCCCGTAGAGCTTTCCGCGGGGCAATTTGCGGTTTGCGCCTTATTAATGCTGTTAGGCGCGTTTTTTGTCGAGCCTCATATGATCGCCGCGGTAGAAAAAATTAATCCCTCATTGCTTGAAAAAGGTCTTTTTGAATGGCTGCCTTTCCCCGCTCTTATTTCCGCTTTTAAAAACGGTACAATGCGTTTTTCTTTTCAGATTTTCATTCCAATCCTGTACGGCGGACTTGGCTCCGTCGGAATCGCGTATACTCTTCAGGTAGTCGCCCAGCGCGACGCTCCGCCCGCACACGCCGTTATAATCCTCTGTTTTGAAGGCTGTTTCGCCGCTCTCGGAGGAGTGTTATTACTCTCCGAGAAAATAGGTTTATGGACATTGTTTGGATTTATTCTAATGCTTGCCGGGATGTTGGCTACCCAGTGGGATGTGATTGTTAAGGCGAATAGGGTTTCATGAAGTTGCAATGGTTTCACGCTTCAAATCACAAGAAATATTCAAATAATCCCTCTTTAGAAGGAATAGGTATATTAACAGGATTGCAATTCTGATTATGATAAAATTTATAAATGAGCATTATATTTTATATCCACTTATTGTTACCGCTTTAACTGCCGGTTTATATATTTCCGGAATGCCTTTCGGGTTATTTAAATACAAAATTGCAAATGAAAATATTTTCTATATTGTTAATATGATATTTTCATCGGTATTTTGTTTTTTTATGATCAAACTGTTTTATAAAAATTGGTTTTTTGGATTAACATTAAATAATTTTACAAATGGTGTTTTTCGATATGGTTTTCCGCTTATTATTGGTTCGATAATTCTTTTAATATGCAGTTATTTTATTTTCAAACCTTTGGATAATACTCCCGAAAAAGAAATGATTTTAGTTTGGATTTTTATTTATTATTTGTTTTTATCGATATTAGAAGAATTATTTGTCAGGGGAGTTTTCTTAAATACATTATTAAAAACATTTGATAATAATAAATATAAGATACTTTTAGCGATTATTATTTCAAGTATAACATTTGGTGTCGGGCATTTGCCGGGAATGTTAAATCAAAATATTCATATAATAACGATGAGAATAATTGCAGTAATCTGTCTTGGAATATTTTTTGCCAGTGTATATATAGTTTCAGGCAATTTATTGAGTATAATTGTGTTGCATTATATAATAAATATTTCCGGTTCGATATTATTTTATTACTCTAATTCAAATGAACCATTTGCAATAACTAAAGTATTTTTAATTATTGCTGTTGTTCTTTCGGCATGGGGTTTATATATAATAAAAGACTATAGTGCGCGGTAAAATTACTTTAATATATTTCTGATTTTCTCCGCCGTCTCCGCGTCGTCCTGCCCCGGCTCTATCCAGTTAACATTGGGAATACCCGAAAAAAAAGTAATTTGCCGTTTCGCGTAACGTCTGCTGTTTTGCGCAACCAAAGCCTGCACTCCTTCGATATCTTCCGAAAGCCGCCACTTGCCTTTTTTGTCTGCGGAAAAATCGCCGTCTTCCGCCGCCTCGATGAAAAATTCCCTGTAGCCGATGGCGCGCAAACCCGGGTCGTCGGGAGTGTAGCCTGACTTGAAAAGAGAGGTTACCTCGGCGGCAAGACCCTGTTTGAACATATCGGCGCAGCGTAAGTTTATGCGGCGGTACAATTCTTCTCTGGGACGGGAAAGACCGATTATAAGAAAGTTAAATTTGGGACGGTTTTTAGCGGTGTTGACTTCAAAAGATGAAAGAGGTTTGCCGCAGGAGCGGAAAACTTCCAGAGCGCGAAGAAGACGGTACTCGTCGTTAATGTGGATACGATTTGCGCTTACGCTATCAAGGGAGGCGAGTTCTTCCATGAGACTTTCAGCGCCTTTTTCGCTTAATTCCCGTCTTAACTGTTCGCGGATTGATTTGTCGCCGGGGGGGGCTTCGCTCAATCCTAAAATAAAATTTTTTAAATAAAAACCAGTCCCCCCGGACACTACCGCGAGTTTTCCGCGGGAAGCGATTTGAGCGCAAGCCTCATCGGCAAGGCGGACAAAATCACCCGCGTTAAATTGTTCCGACGGATTGCGGATATCGATTAAATGATGGGGGAGTTTCGTTCTTTCATCAGATGAAGGTTTGGCCGTCCCGATGTCCATGCCCCTGTAGACCTGCATGGAGTCGGCGGAAATAACCTCGGCTTGTAAATTGGCTTGGGAGTTAAAAAGTTGAATGAGTATGCCGGTCTTGCCTGACGCTGTAGGACCAAAGAGAATTAATACCGGAATGGCGGCGCTTTCCAAAAGGATTATTCGGCTTCCAGACGGAATTGGACTTCTTTGGTAAAAACCTGTAATGCGGCAAGGGCTACCATTTTGCCGTCGTAATCGTCTTTTTCATCTTTTTCCAGTACGGAAGAAAGTTGGTACGCCCTGCGCGAGGCGGCAGTGGTTATTTCGTACATATTGTCGCCGTATTCGATTAGTTCTTTTAATGGAAATATCATTATTAATTTATAGCGAATTTATCTATTTTTGTCTAGTGGTTAGTTGAGAAATCTTGCCAAAGAAACACACTTGCCGTTTTTTTCTATTATCGTTATAGTTTTTTTACTATGCATAAGTTATCGGACAGGACGGCGGGATTTACCGATTCGGTTATTCGCAGAATGACCCGGATTTCGCTCAAGCACGGGGCGGTCAACCTTTCGCAGGGGTTTCCCGATTTTGATCCGCCAAAGCAAATTTTAGACAGACTCGCTGAAATCGCGCATACGGGACCGCATCAATATTCCATTACATGGGGCGCGCGAAATTTCCGCGAGGCTCTTTCCGATAAGCAGTCAAAATTGATGGGCAGGCGTATCGACCCGGAACGTGAAATCGTAGTGACCTGCGGCAGTACCGAGGCGATGATGGCGGCGATGATGACTGTCGCGAATCCGGGCGACAAGGTGATTGTGTTCTCGCCGTTTTATGAAAACTACGGAGCGGATACGATTTTGTCCGGTGCTGAGCCGATTTATGTGCCTCTACACCCGCCTTTGTTCAACTTTGACGCGGATGAACTTGAAACCGCGTTTAAACAACGCCCCAAAGCGTTGATACTGTGCAACCCTTCAAACCCCTGCGGAAAAGCGTTTACACGCGATGAATTAACCGTAATCGCCGATCTCGCGAAAAAGTATGACGCGTATGTCATTACCGACGAGGTGTATGAACATATCGTTTACGCGCCTCATACTCATACCTATATCGCGTCTTTACCCGGTATGTTTGAGCGGACTATTTCATGCGGTTCTCTTTCCAAAACATATTCGATTACCGGCTGGCGTTTGGGATATATCATCGCGGCGGAAGAAATTATTGAAACGGCAAGAAAGGTACACGACTTTTTAACGGTTGGCGCGGCGGCTCCGTTGCAGGAGGCGGCGATCGCGGGACTGCGTTTTCCGGCCGCATACTATGACAAGCTGTTAGGTGAATATACCGAAAGACGGCGGCTTTTCCTGGAAGGGCTTGACGATCTCGGTATACGGCATACAAACCCCGAAGGCGCTTACTATGTAATGCTTGATATTTCCGAATACGGCTATGAAAGCGATTTGGATTTTTGCGAGAAGTTAGCTGAAAGAGTAGGCGTAGGCGCGGTTCCCGGTTCCAGTTTTTTCAGGGAGAACGTGAATAGCCTGATACGTTTTCACTTCGCAAAAAAGAACGATACCCTTTATGAGGCTTTGAATCGGCTGGAAAAAATGAAAGAACGGATGAGAAAGAAATAGACGGATAATTTAACCGCAAACGGAAGACAAAGACTTTCTACCGCGAACAACGATAAGATATGTACAAAAAGTTCGTATTATTAGCATGGTTCATAGTAAAATTCTCCATTTTTTTACTTGACAAAAACTTAATGAGAATTATAGAATTTACATAACGGTAATAAACCAGAAGATACTAAAATTCAGTAATGGAGGACAAAAATGAACATCGACAAAATTGTAGACAAGAAGTACGAAAAAATGACATTCAAAGAAATCGCCAAATCTCCGGTAGACGCGATTTCCGGCATCAGTGAAGCTGACGCTGAACTGCTTAAAAAAGCCTTTCATGTAAAAACAGTCTCAGATTTGGCAAAGCTCAAATATGTGAAATGGGCGCAGGCCATCTGTATCCTTGCCGAAGGCGAGGCGTGATTAACAACCTCGCCCTCAGAGGGCGGGGTGTTAATTTTTTTTTCCTTCCTACAAAAAGACCTTTTCAAGATACACGGCCAGTCCTTCTTCGGTATTGGGACCGTAAATCAAATCAGCCTGTTCGCGTATTTTTTCTCTAGCGTTTTCGGGGGCTCCGGCAAAACCGGCTACGGAAAACATCGGCACGTCGTTTTCTTCGTCTCCAAAAGCTATTACTTCTTCGGGTTTTAGCCCCCTGTGTTCCATCGCTATTCTTAAACCTTCGCCTTTGGTGACTCCGTTGTTTATAACTTCCAAAAATGACGGATAGCTTCGCATTATACTTATTTTATCGCCGAAACGTTCTTTAAATTTTTGCCGCACTTTATCGTGCAGAGAAGGATCGGCGATAAACATTCCCTTGATACAGCCTTCAAGCGGCAGGGCGGCGACGCTTTTTAAATCTTTTATAACGGCGTTTACTCCGGTGTGCCTGTAATACATATCCGCTTCGGGACCGTATTTTTCTATTAATAGCGCTTCCCATTTTTGTTTCGGGTCCTGTTTGCCGGTGTCTGGTGAAATTCCAGGCGGCATGTAAACCTGATAATGAATCCCTAATTCCCGCGCTATATCCGCTCCAAAATCGACAACATCAAGGCTTATTAAATCCGTATGTAGTACCCTGCCTGACGGAACATCCGCGACTTCAGCGCCGTTAAAAAAAACCATCGGTCCTTCCGTTCCAATAGCGCTTCTGTATTTTTCCGTCGCTTCAATCGCCCTTCCCGTGGAAATTATTATATGCATTCCTTTGGAAATTAATTTTTGCAAACAATTTTTTGTCCTGTCTCCCAGAACTCCTTCAGGCAGTAACGTGGTTCCGTCAAGGTCTATCGCGAGTCCCCTGATTTTTTTTGGATCGTAACTTCTCATATCGCAAGTATACAGATAGAATATAAGTTATTCAACTTGTGAAATTTGCCTTAATTTAAAATAATAAAAGAAAGCGTAGTGAATAGTGATAAACAATTTATTGTTTTTATGAAAGTATGTGATATAATATTATTAACACGGCTAGGAGAAACGAATGAAAAAAATACTTTTGATGTGTCTGTTTATCGGCATAGGCGTTTTTCAGGCTTTCGCCCAGAAAGCGCAAAATCTGACTTGGGATCTTCAGCTTCAGAAGGGAAAAGAATGGGAAGCCATCCCTAAGTCCCAAATTATTACGGCGGAAAGCGGGCAAGTTATTTCCTTCTTCATTAGTCCGGAATCTGATTGCTTTTGTTACATAATAAGCCAGAATTCCGAACGAAAAATTTTTATATTATACGAACAGCCGATTAAGAGCGAAATGGAAATAAAAATCGAGCCGTTAAAGGCGGACAACTCGCCTGGCTCTAAAACCTTGTATGTGATTATGAGTCTGGAAAAACAAATAAAACTTGAAGAGGCTGTTAAAAACTTTAAAAGCGATCCTAATTCACAGCGATATGCCAATAACTTACAGGGAGAAATAGCCAAACTTCAGGATGCGGCTTCCAGTCTGGGAGAACCGTCAAGCGCATTAATCACAAGCGGCGGTACTACTAGGGGCAACTCGATTCAGGAATATATAACAAGGTTTTCAGAAAAGAAAATATATGTCAGAACAATCACAATCCGCACCAAGGCTGCCGCACTTTAAAAACCCGCCGTATTTTATCGCGGTTTTGGCTATTTCCCTTTGCGCCGCGGGGTTGTTGTTTTTATGCGGCGTTACCGCTTTGTGGGATCAGGGCATTTATGATTGGTGCGTGAAACTCCGCGTATTAAGCGGTAAAGAATCCATAGATCGGCGTATCGCCAATATTGATATTAATGATGAAAGCATAGAAATCCTCAGCGGTCAACTTGATACAAGGACGGCATTTACGGACGCTCTTGATGTTCTCGCGCAGTCCAACACCGCCGTTTCATTTGATCTTTTATTTAAGTATAAAAAAACCGATGACGCCGCTTTTATCAACGCTATTAAAATGACAAAGGATGCCGTTATAGCGTCGGTCGCGGTGGACAAAAAAATTATAAACCCGTCCAATCGGGAATTAACCGAGGCGGAACAGCGAATGTTGAGCGGGCATTTATGGCATATCAAAGTATTGAAAAAAGGAAATATACCTCAAGCCGGAACTTTTTTACTGCCTTTTACCGAATTGGGAGAAGCTGTAACGCAAATCGCACATATCAATATCGAGCCCGACCCGGACGGCATATACCGGCGTATTCCCCTGCTTTATGAATGGAATGGGGGCTACATACCCTCATTAGCCTTGGCGACGGCGGTATTGTATTATCAAATTCAGGTTGAAACCATAGAACTGAAGGCGGGGGCGTATCTGGCCCTTCCGTTGTCGGAAGATGAAATAATCCGTATACCTATTGATAATCAGGGCCGCGCGCTTATACCCTACGTTGAAACATACAAGGATAATAATAGAAGGATTCCTTTTCACGCCGTCGTCAACGCGAAAACAGACGAGGATATTTTTGATACGGTGGTTACCTCTCTGAATAACCGTATCGCGCTTCTTGCTGAAATAAGCGCCGAACAAAAAGATTTTGGACCTTCTCCTTTTGAGCGTCTTTTTCCGCTTTCCGGAACTCATACCGCCGTGATAAGCGGCATCTTAAACGGATTGGAAAAACGCCCCTTTATCGGCACGGTCTCACCGCTTTATAAAATACTAACGCTCCTTCTTTTTCCGGTTTGCGTGTTTTTAATTTGCAACGTGAAAAAAGACGCGAGGTTTCATCTTGGTTTTTTTATCGTACTAGCGGTTTTTTCAACCGTTACATTTGTCCTTTGGAAAGTCGCGGCGATTTACCCCTGGTATTCCCTGCCCGTTATCATGCTTTTATTTTTATGGGCAGGCTCTTTTCTTGTCCGTCTTGCGGGGCGGTATCAGGAGCAATTGCTTTTACGGAACGCCCTTTCACGTTATTTCCCCAGCGCGTTGGCGCAACGCATTATGCGGGAACGAAAAACAGAATTAATCCCTAACTATAAAGAACTGACAATTCTCTTTTCCGATATTTCCGGTTTTACCAAATGGAGTTCCGATAAAAATCCCGAACTGGTTCACTCTTTCTTAAATGATTATCTTGAAACTATGGCGGGTATTTTATTTGCGGGCGGCGGAACGGTAGACAAATTTATGGGGGACGGAATATTGGCGTTCTTCGGCGATCCGTTTGAAATGCCCGATCACTGTGAACGGTGTTTGAAAGCGGCTATAGCGATGCAGGATGAAATAAGGAAGTTTTCTGAAAAGTGGAAACCGCTTACGGCTTTAGACCTTAAAGTCCGCGTAGGAATTAATACGGGTAAAGTGATAGTCGGTAATCTTGGTAGTAAGACGCGGATAGAATATACCGTTATAGGGGCGGATGTTAATCTTGGTCAGCGTATGGAGAGCAACGCTCCCGTAGGAGGCATACTTGTAACGGCTGCCGTTTATGAAAAACTGAAAGACAAGTTTGCTTTTACCGAAAAACGCGCCGTTACCGTCAAAGGTTACGCGGAACCGATAGAGGCGTATGTGGTCGCGTTGCCCTGGGAAAACAATGAACAATTAGTAATGGGCGATTAGCGATGAGCGGTAAGAAAAATTATTTTTAATTAGGAGTTCGGTTATGAAATTTAGGTGTTTGTTGATTATCGTTGTGTTGGCGGTGTTTGTTCGCGGAGCGGTGTTTGCGCAAACCGACGCGGCGACATGGAACAGTTTGGGAGTACAGTACTACAATCAGGGTAACTTTTCCAAAGCGATAGAATGTTTTCTTGAGGTAAAAAATATCATTGAAAAGACAATGGGAAAAGAAAATCAGGATTATGTCACTACGGTAAATAATATGGGAATGTCATATTACAACCAGGGTAATTTTACCAAAGCGATAGAATGTTTCCTTCAGACAAAAGCCATCGCTGAAAAGACACTTGGTAAAAGACACGTTAATTACGCGCAAATATTAAACAATCTGGGACTGCTTTATAACAACATGGGCGATTTTACCCAAGCGGAATACTGTTTTCTGGAAGCGAGATACATTTATGAAAAGGCCGTGGGTACGGAGCATCCCGATTATGCCGTGACTATAAATAATCTGGGATTTATGTATAACAACATGGGCAATTATAACAAAGCGGAACAATTTTATAAGGAAGCGAGAATCAGATGGCAAAAGATATTTGGTAAAGATCATCCCAATTATGCCACGGCATTAATCAACCTGGGATTAATGTATTGGAATATGGGCGATTATGCCAAGGCGGAACCCAATTATATGGAGGCGAGAACCATCTTGGAAAAATCGCTTGGTAAGGAACATCCTAATTACGCGTTATCATTAATCGGACTGGGAGCGCTGTATTTAAGTATGGGCGATTATGCCAAAGCGGAACGCTATTATCTGGAAGCGAAAGCCATACAGGAAAAGGCGATTGGTAAGGAGCATCCCGATTATGCCACTTTGTTAAACAACATGGGAGCGTTGTATCAAAGTATGGGTGATTATGCCAAAGCGGAACGATGTTACATTGAGACAAAAGCTATCATGGAAAAAGTATACGGTAAAAATCATTCTTCTTACGCGATATCGGTAAACAATCTGGGATTGCTGTATTACAACATGGGCGATTACGCTAAGGCGGAACGCTGTTATCTGGAAGCGAAAGCCGTAGGGGAAAAAATTGGAAAAGAGAGTACCGCTTACACGCAAGCGGTAAATAACCTGGGATTGCTTTATTTTAACATGGGCGAATATGCCAAAGCGGAAAGCTATAATCTTGAAACTAAAGCCATTCTGGAAAAGACCGTTGGTAAAGAGCATCCCACATATGCGACGGCGGTAAACAATCTGGGATTGCTTTATTTCGGAATGGGCGATTACGCCAAAGCTGAACGCTATTATCTTGAAGCAAAAACCGTCTGGGAAAAGGCGCTTGGTAAAAAGCATCCATCTTACGCTTTATCATTGGATAATTTATATTGCTTATATTTGATTAAAAAAGAATACGCGAAAGCGTTTGCGTATAAACAGGAACAGATAAAAACAAATATCGATCTTGTGAATAAAAATTTCTCTTTCCAAACGGAACAGCAGCGAGATTTATATTGGAACGCTAACTCCTATTCCTTCGAGTTATCTTATTCTCTGTCTCTCTATAACCCAATCCCGACAAACAACATGCTTAACTACGATAACGCCCTTTTTTCCAAAGGCTTGCTTCTGCGTACCACCAACGCTTTACGGGACGCTATCTACGCTTCAAGCGATAAAACGCTCATCAAACAATTTGAAGAACTCGGTCTTCTGCGCCAACAAATAAACGCGTTGCGGCAAAAGGAAGGAAGCGGCGAAGAATATATTCAAAGCCTTGAAACTAAAGCTGAAACCCTTGAAAAAACTCTTACCCGGTCTTCCGCCGCATTTCAAGAATTCCAAACCGATTTGGCCGTAAACTGGCAGAGCGTACAAAAAAGTTTGCAGACGAAAGAAGCCGCCATTGAGTTTGTCTCTTTTAGAATCTACGATAAAAAATGGACGGGCAAAACCCAATATGCGGCGCTGGTCGTAAAACCGAACAGTACGTCGCCTGTGTGGATTCCCCTATGCGAAGAAGAGGCGTTGCGGGAAATTCTAAACAAAGCCGAAGGAAGATCTCCTGAGAGGCAAGCCCGCGCCCTCTACGACACTAACGGATTAGAATTATTTGAAACCGTATGGAAACCGCTGGAAAAAGAATTATCCGACGTTACGACCGTTTATTATTCGCCTTCGGGCTTATTACATAAGATAGCGTTTAACGCCCTGCCTGTAGACGATTCCCGTAATACGCGGCTGGCGGATAAATACAATCTAAACCTGGTATCAAGCACGCGCGAAGTCGTACGCCTTGACAGAGGCGCCGCGAAAACAACACAGATCGGCTCGGCTGTTTTATACGGCGGTCTTGATTATAACGCTAATGAAGCCGCGATGCGCAAAGCCGCGCAGTCGTATAAAAGAAACGCTAATGAACCCGTCGTCGCCACCGTTCTGCCGGCGGGAATAGCGAGAGGCGGGGCGTGGGGTGATTTGCCGGCATCGAAGGAAGAAACGCAGAATATACAAAAATATTTAAACGGTAAAAAGATACCCAATACCCTGTATCAGGGCAGTTTAGGCAACGAGGAATCATTTAAACAATTGAACGGTAAAAAGACCGGCTTAATTCATCTGGCGACGCACGGATTTTTTCTTCCCGATGTCGAGCGAAACTATGATGAGAAGGAACAGCGGCAACAAAAAACCCGTAGCGCGTTAATGGCGGCGGAAAATCCATTATTACGTTCCGGACTGCTATTGTCGGGAGGAAATCACGCATGGACAAATAAACCCGTAAATGGGGTGGAGAGCGGAATACTTACGGCGGAAAAAATAGCCGGAATGAACCTGTTAGGAACAAAATTGGTTGTGATGTCGGCGTGCCAGACCGGATTAGGCGATGTAAAAAACAGTGAAGGGGTATTCGGTTTACAGCGCGCTTTCAAACTGGCGGGAGCGGAAACTCTTGTAATGAGCCTGTGGGAAGTAAGCGATACCGTCACCGCGAAACTGATGAGCATTTTTTATCAGGAATTGTTATTATCGGGGAAGAGTAGAAAGGAAGCGTTCAAAGAGGCTCAACGCCAAATCCGCGCGGAATACCCCGCGCCTTTCTATTGGGCGGCGTTTGTGATGATGGATTAAAGTACGCGCGATTGCGGATAATAACGTGAAGATTATTATATTATTAACAGACAGGAGTTTTTATGAGGGTTATTACTTTTGGTGAAATTATGCTGCGTCTAGCGCCGGAAGGTTATTATCGTTTTGTTCAGGCGAATTCCTACGGCGCGATTTACGGCGGCGGCGAAGCGAATGTCGCGGTCTCTCTTGCCGGTTTTGGAATTGACGCGGCGTTCGTGACAAAACTTCCCAAACATGAAATAGGGCAGGGCGCGGTTAACAGCCTGAGGAGATTCGGAGTGGACACTTCCCTGATAGTCCGTGGCGGCGATAGGGTGGGAATTTATTTTCTTGAAAAGGGAGCTTCCCAGCGTCCGTCAAAGGTGATTTATGACCGCGCCCATTCCGCGATTGCTACGGCCGCGGAGTCGGACTTTGATTGGGATAAAATTTTTAAAGACGCTAATTGGTTTCACTTTACGGGGATAACGCCCGCGCTTTCAGATAACGCGGCTTTAATCTGCATGGCGGCGTGTAAGGCGGCGCGTTCAAAGGGCATTACCGTTTCCTGCGACATAAATTACCGCGCGAACCTTTGGACGCGGGAGAAAGCCCGCGATGTTATGGGCAAACTTATGGAGTATGTCGATATTTGCATGGCGAATGAGGAAGACGCGGCCGATGTTTTCGGCATTAAAGCGTCTGGAAGCGACGTGACAACGGGAAAAATCAGCGATGAAGGGTACGGGGAAGTAGCCGCCGCCCTTATTAAAAAATTTAATTTTAAACAAGCGGCGATTACGTTAAGGGAATCAATTTCAGCTAACGACAATAACTGGGGCGCGATGCTCTGTACGGGGAAAGATTTCTACTTTTCAAAGAAATACGCCGTTCATATCGTGGACAGGGTAGGCGGCGGCGACAGTTTTAGCGCGGGATTTATCTACGCGAATCTTCATGGAATGCGTCCCGATGAAGGACTGGAATTTGCCGCCGCGGCAAGCTGTTTAAAACACACAATCGAGGGCGATGCGAATTTTGTTTCCGTCGATGAGGTTAAAAAGCTAGCGTCAGGCAACGCGTCGGGAAGGGTGGTGCGGTAGTTTTACGGTTTCTTTAATGTTGTTTTTTCCCGAATAATAGGATAAAATGAAAAGTCCTCAAAATTGGATAAAGAAGATAATTTATTTTTAAGCAGGGAGAATTTAAATGATAAAAACTAAATTTCTTTCTACCGCAATAGGCTCAATGCCTTTTGAGGACCCTGATTACGCTGTCGGCGTTTCGTTAAAATCCATGGACATACCGATTTGGCCGCAACTTCCACGGCTTGGACTGTTGGAACAAATGGAAGTGCAGTACTCGGAAAATATTCCCTGCGCCGTGATCGATACTGAAAAAAACAGATTGTACTTTAAAACCGACGTGGATTATTCGGAAAAATTCGCGGAAGTTTATGAGGTTTTTTTAGCGGCCGCGGACGGCGGTACAAATGATTTTTCCAAAATGGCGATCAGCGAAAAATATTCCAAAGGCATATACGCCCTTTTAAAAGTTTTAAAAGAAAAAAACTCCAAAATACCGTGGCTTAAGTTGCAGACTACTGGTCCTATTACTCTCGCTCTTTCCACCGTAGATGAAAATAAACGCGCCATGTACTACAACGAGGAATTCCGAGATGTAATCGTGAAATCAATCGCGATGAAAAGCCGCTGGCAAATTCAACAATTTAAACCTTTCGCCGAAAATATTATCTGCTTTTTAGACGAACCGATTCTATCGGCTTTTGGAAGTTCAACCTATGTTTCCGTAAAGAGAGAGGATGTGGTAGGTATTTTAGCCGAGTCGGTTGAGGCTATCCATGCCGAAGGGGCTATAGCCGGTATTCACTGTTGCGGCAATACCGAATGGAGCATACTTATCGACGCCGGCGTTGACATCGTAAGCTTTGACGCGTTTGAATACGGGGATACTATCGCCATTTATGCCGACAACGTAAGGAAACTTCTTGAAAAAGGAGGAACGCTCGCGTGGGGTATAGTTCCGACTTCGGAAAAAATCAGGGAACAAACCGTGGATTCCCTTGAAAAACAGTTTGAAAAATTCATGGATAACCTTGCTTCAAAAGGTATTGATAAAAAACTTATCGTAGAGCGGGCGATGATCACTCCTTCGTGCGGAACAGGCTCTCTCGCCACAGGGGACGCGGAAAAAGTTTTTTCACTTTTGTATGAGTTAACAAAACGGATGAAGGAGAAATACGCTTTTTAAGAAATCGTATTGTAAAATATAAAATTGAGGTTCAAGTATGAACGTAAATAAAGAAAGCAAATTAATAGCCATAACGGGAAAGGGCGGTGTCGGTAAAACCACCGTCAGCGCGCTTTTAATCAAATATTTATTGGCCGCCGGAAAATCTCCCGTGCTTGCGATTGACGCTGACCCTAATAGCTGTCTTGACGCGGCGTTAGGCGTATGTGTCACCGATACCGTAGGCAGGGCGAGGGAAGAAGTTCGCAACTCGTCGGGGGCGGACGTTAATGTTTCCAAACGGGAGCTTTTGCGCTTAAAATTGGAGAGCGCCCTAGTCGAGGAAAAGGGATTTGATCTTATCGCCATGGGAAGGCCGGAAGGCGAGGGCTGTTACTGTTACGCGAATAATGTTCTTAAGGAAATTATCGCGGAAATTTCATCGGGATACCCTTATGTGGTACTGGATAACGAGGCGGGGCTTGAAAATCTTTCACGGCGGATTGTTCAAAAAGTTGGCCTTATGATACTGGTTTCCGACGCTTCCAATTCAGGTTTACAAACCTTGCTGAGACTTTTTGAACTGGCTTGCGAAATGAAAATGGTTTACGGCAAGCTTGCGCTTGTGGTTAACAAATTGCGAAGCGATAAACTTCCCGATAGAATGAAAGAGATTCGTGAAAAGACCAAAGCGGATATTGTCATCGGTCTTCCCGACGATGATGAGGTTTCGTTTTTTGCGCGGGAAAACAGGAATTTTTTAGATATTTCTGATTCAAACCCTGTTTATAAAAAAGTAATGGAATTAGCCATTCAATATTAAGACAGTTGTAATCATTGACGACCGCGAATAATACGCTCAGGACCTGCGGCAATACAGGAAAATAAATGGAAAGTCGCGGGTAAAGCAGGTACGCTTGATGAAACGAGAACAACATTGAAAAGCCTTGCCGACAGACCCGACTTAATTCTTTTGGACTTGGAATTGGGCAAAGAATGGGGACTTGATATAATCGGAGATAAAACTTTAAGAAACGGCAAACTTCCCCCGCGCTTGTTTATTCCATACAAGACAGTTATGCAACATTCGGGCTTGATATTTTTGAAAAATAATGTATATAATAAATTTTAGCGTGAGGAAAAAAAGGAGAAAATAATGCCTAATAAATTAATTGAAGAACTAAATAAAATTGATAATTTACAAATTGAATGTCCGAATCCGGAATGCAAGGAAATATTCCCAATCAAGAAAGCAAAATTATTTGATATTAATGAAAAATATTCAAGATATGTGGATAAAAAAATTGAGGCATTAACGCAAACTCAGAAAAACAATTTTGAAGCTATTAATATTAGAAGAAATGAAATTATTGAAAGGCGAAGAGAAATTAGAACAGAACCGGAGAAAACAAAAAAAAGAATAACCGGTCCAACTAGAGGCACAAACTTCGGTCAAATTATTGAAGAAATTGTTCCATCAATAAAGGCATTTCCTTATAATCAAAAAGATTGCAGACAATTATTAAATCCAATAGACTATATTGTATTTAATGGATTACATAATAACGGGAATATTAATGAGCTAAAATTTGTTGAAGTAAAAAGCGGTAAACCTAATTTAAATAAAAATCAGGAAAGTGTAAAAAATGCGGTTGAATCAGGTAAATTAAAATATCTTAATGTTGAGGATATTACAAATGAATAACTTACTTCTTTTTGTAGATAATCTTAAAAATATTTTAGGAATATGTCCATGTTGCGGTGAAATATTTTTATTAACTAATGCAAGACTGATTTTTACGGAAAAGAAAGAAAGTAAATCAAAATATGGTCTTTATTTATCTTCTCAAAAAGAATTGGAGTTACTACAACTAAAAATTGATAAAATGGAAGTAAGTTTAGATAAATTAGAAGAAAAGCATAAAGCTATATTGAATGAAATAAGAGAAAAATCCAGAAATGCCGGTAGGAGGGAAGCGAAAAAAACACTAAAAAGACTTGATCCGGTATTTTCTGGTAGAAATATCGATCCACAAGATGTTAAGGTAATATTCGATCCTATTGAATATATAGTTTTTGACGGCATGCATAATGAATCAATAAAAAAAATAGAATTAGTCGGAAGAAGACCAAAAACAAAAAAAGAAGAAAATATAGAGAAAAATATAAATAAAACAATAAAACAAGGTAACTATAGTTTTAATTTACTGAAAATTGACAAAGACGGTAATATAGAATTACAATAATAACAAGCCCAAACGTCGCATAACAGGACTGTTTACGCGTCGCCGCTAAAGCGGCTCGGCCTCCATTCGGCTAGGTCGCCTAAAGGCTCCCACGCCTTATTCCGGCAAATTGGCGACGGCGGTCTTTGCTCCGCAAAGTCCTTATATGCCGCCGCAAACTTCGTAAACAGCCGGAATGGCGTAAAAAACCGTCAGGAATTGGAATAACTGTAAACCAATGAGCAATGAGCAAAGAGCAATGAACAAAGATAAATAATAAATAACAGATAATAAATAACAAAGAGCGAAATCAATTAACAAGTAAAAAACAACAAAGAGAGAGGATTTTTAATTATGAATATCGGATTGGAAAAAAGCCGTAAATTCGCTATACGGATTTATAACCTGTATAAGCATTTATGCGACAAAAAACGTGAATACACGCTTGCCAAGCAGTTGTTGCGCTCTGGTACATCTATTGGCGCAAATTTAAGCGAGGCGCAGTATGCCGTCAGCAAAAGGGAATTTTTAGTCAAAGCGACCATTTCCATAAAAGAATGCGCCGAAACCGAGTATTGGCTTGATTTATTAAAGGAAACAGGCTTAATAAACCAGAACGAATACAACAGCATAATGCCGGATTGCAAAGAATTATTGAAACTGCAAATTTCTATTACAAAAACGACTAAAAAAACAATACAATGAGCTATTAATAATTAGCAATTAGTAATGAGTAATGAGCAATGATAAGATAGCACGCCTCGCTTCTTCCATTGCTCTCTGCTCCCTGCTCACTATTCACTGTTAACTTTTCCCTATTCCCTGTTCCCTTGCTCCTTGCCAAACCCCCAAAAACAAGGTAACTTATAAATTAACCCCATGAACAAAAACCGAGTAATAACCGCACTACTTTTTTCCCTTTTCTTTCTTCTTTCTACTTTTGCATACGCCACCGAAGAAATGACCGACTTAATGAACCACTGGATAGACGTAGAAAGCGCCTTAAACAACTGGCAAAATGCCGTTGAAATCACCGCTAACAATACAACAGCCAAAAAACTGGTATCCTCTTTGGAACAATTTAATAAAAAACTGGAAAACTATACCGCCTCGCTTGTTTTTCTTCAGTATGAAGGAATGGGGTTAGTATCCCAAGACAGCGGAAAAACAACACGCCTTATAACGCAAGAATTAACCGCCTCTGTTAAAGAAATTGCGGAAAAGGAAAGCCCTACGGATAACTTTGCGGAATTTTCCGCCGTTCTCTCATCTGCTGATAAAATCGCTCTTACAAAAAAAGCGGACGCAATAAGACAAGAAATTTATTTATGGTCAAGCATAGACGCATCAATTTCTTCCAAAGTGTTTTCCCGATTATTTAACGTATTCGGCATTTTTTTGTTTTTTGTCATCGGTCTTGTTATTTTCGTTTTATTTTTATACAGGGATTTGCGTCATTCTCAAATACAGGAAAAGGACAGTTTGGACTTTGCCGGAAATACCATACTGGCGCAGGAAAATGAAAGAACAATAATCTCCGCTGAATTGCATGACACAGTTTTACAGGACATGGGGCGGTGGTTACAAATAAACAAGACAAACACGCCGACAGATCAAACCCTTTCGGAATTGGCATATAAAATAATGAACAGAACAAGGGAAATATGCAGAGCGTTAATGCCGCCCGATTTTTCCCGCCTTGCCTTAACAGACCTTTTTATTCAACTATGCGCCGATTTTGAAAAAAGAATGTCAGTAGAATGTAGACCGATAATCGACAAAGATTTTTCCGCCGAAAAACTATCCCCTCAAATGCAGTTACAAATCTACCGCATAGTACAGGAAGCGTTATCCAATGTTGAAAAACACTCCGAAGCAAAAGAAGTAACATTGACGGCGCAAAACAAAGACGAAAAAACCTTGTTAATATACATCACCGATGACGGAAAAGGAAACATGGCAAACATACAAAGCTCGCAATCCGGCGGAGACGGACTAGGAATAAAAGGAATGTACCAAAGGGCGGCAATACTTGGAGCGTCCCTATCATTCATTGAAGGAGCAGGGTCGGGAGTTACGGTGAAGCTTGAAGTACCGTTACCAAAGAGCAAAGAGCAATGAGCAGAGAGCAAAGTTAAGAGGCACTTCTCTTTTCTTCCTTTGCTCTTTGATACCTGCTCTTTGCTCTTTTGATAAGTAGCGCAATTCCGTAACCGCCAAAAACGGCAATAGTCTTGTCGGCGATATTGACGGGAATACGGGCAAGAATTTCCGATGCCGTAAGGCTGAAACCCTGCATGATAAATCCAAGACGAAACCAACCGCTTTTGTCCACTACTCCTGTAACAGAGGTAATTCTGGCGGAAATAAGCCCGCCCATTACACTGATCACAAAACTCATAACCAATGATAAAATCGTCAGCATAATTAACAAAGGACCTTGCAGTATTTTTCCGTTGTATGGCTTGCTCTGTCCGCCGATGACACGCACGCTTTCACATTCTGTTTGGAAAAAATACGCAAAAAGGCGCACCAGTAAAACCATAGTAATACTGCAAAAAATATACAAGTAATTAGCCCCAAAATATGGCGTTCCGTTTTCTATAAAATACAACGTTCCGTAAATCACCGTAGTTAAGACTGCGCTGATAAGCCCGGGAACAAGCCCGCCCGCAAAAACCGCCGCTACCGTAAAAATCGTATCCAGATAAAGACCGCTGTTAAAACTAACAGAAATGCTTGCATTGTTGGCAATACTTGCGGCAATGCCCATTAAAATAACTTTAAGCCAATTATAGGATTTTTGCTTATCCATAATACTAAATAATAAAGAAAAAATAAAAAATAATAAAGTAATAGACAAGCCGCTTCTTGGCTTTTTTCTCTTTTCTTTTTTCTCTTTTCCCTTTATTATTTGTTCTATGAAAACCCTATTAATAATTGATGACCACGATGTAGTACGCTCTGGGCTTTCCTTACTTTTGGGCAAAAGTTGGCAAATTTTGGGTACAGCCGCCACCCTCGATGAAGCCAAAAAACTCTTTAAGAGCCTCGACAGCGCACCAGACCTTATCCTTTTAGACTTGCAACTAGGCAAGGAATGGGGGCTTGATATATTCGATGATAAATCATTCGGCAGGGGCAAATTCCCCCCTGTGCTTGTTTTTTCTGTTTATGATGACTTTGCCCATATAAACGCCGCTTTACGTGCAGGCGCAAAAGGCTACGTCTGCAAATCCCAAAGCACGGCGGAACTACTGGAAGCAATGGAAGATGTTTCATCAGGAAAATACAGTTTCCCCCCTGATATGCTGCAACACTATGCGACAACATCTGACAAACTGCAAGGCTTAAACAAACGTGAACACACTATATTTTTCTTGATACAGCAAGGAAAAACCAACAAGGAAATAGCCGAAGAAATGGGCGTTACACTGCGCACAATCGAAAACAATTTAAGCATACTCTACGATAAGACAGGCGTAAAAGACAGGAAGGAATTGGAAAAACTGTAACAAGTGAATAGTTAAAAGTGTCGTTGTTAGCTGTCATAGATTAATATTCCAATCTTATCTTGATTTCATTTTTCACTCTTAATTTTTAACTCTTAATTTGTACCAACGCACGACTATTACGCACGACTTTTCTACAACGCACGACTTTTACTCACGACTTTTTTACAACGCACGATTCCAACGCACGAAAAAATTGTCAAAATTTACTCTATCTTTTTTTATGTTAATGATGTTAAATTTTCTCTATTAGCTTTTTATGTTAGTCAAAAAAGTAATGAAGTGGATAAAAAGAGAAATTACTATGAGCCGAATTTTCATTGAGGCAACAGGGCACAGGGCACAGGGCACAGGGCACAGGGCACAGGGCACAGGGCACAGGGCACAGGGCACAGGGCACAGGGCACAGGGCACAGGGCACAGGGCACAGG
>Ga0268262_10002495_pt1 | contig 21163 bp, 21 predicted proteins | sample TergutNc150P3_FD_190354 | JGI IMG/M metagenome (GOLD analysis project Ga0268262, IMG submission 190354) | Nasutitermes corniger P3 segment gut microbial community from laboratory colony in Florida, USA - Nc150 P3 (SPAdes) (version 2) | ecosystem: Host-associated > Arthropoda: Insects >... | reverse complement strand
CGGAAGGGAAAATGAGGGAATGCTAACAAAAAAGAAATCTGCTATTGTTAGCGGCAATTCCCTTGCGCGTGTGGCAAAACGCTTAAAGCTCCATTCTTATTTAAAAACAGCAGAAGGCGTTGATAAAAAAAATCCCGCTCTTATGGCAGATGTTTTTGAGGCTCTTATAGGTGCAGTTTATTTGGATAAAGGCATTGAGAAATGCAGGGAAATTCTTTCAAAATTTTTGTTCGCAGAGGAAACTGAAATTCTGCAAAGCGATATATTTCAAAATCCCAAAACGCTTCTCAACGAAAAAACGCAGGAAATTGGGCTTGGCGCACCCAAATATGAGCTTTTGGAAGAGTGGGGCAAGGTGCACAAAAGAGAATTCAGGGTAGCCGTTAACGCAGGCGGCAAGCTTCTGGGCAAAGGTACAGGTTTTTCCAAAAAGGAAGCCGAGCAAAATGCCGCAAAAGAGGCTTTGAAACGCTTGTAAAATTGTATATTTATGGAATGAAGAAAATCATCTCCCTCATCTTTGCTTCAATTTTATTCTTTTCCTGTTCATCAGACAAAGTTAAAAGCAGCGCAAACTACATTGAAAAATTTTCTTTGCCCGATGAAATTCCGGTACAAATCAACATAATAAACGAGCAAAATTTGGTGAATATACTCACAGATTCCGCTAATTACGATATGCTTTCAGCAGTTGAGCCTATTGTTGTGCCTTCAAAAGATGCACGCATAGCAAAAGAAGGGGAAAACTGGACTTCTCCAGATTTTAAATATGTGATAACAGCAGAAAACGGAGATATTCGCAAATATTCCGTGGTTATATCCAAAACTGTTCCAAACAAAAACAGCTTTGAAGACTGGACCTTGGACAAGGGCTATTATGTTTTGTCGGATTTAAATTGGACAAGCGGCAATGCTGGAATTTCAACGGCTTTGCAAATGCTTGTAAGGGATAAAACAGACCCGCAAAATTACCCCACCAAACAAACTACCGAGGGTTACGAGGGCAACGCGGTAATTTTGGAAACCATAGAGGGAGGCACAGTATTCAGGCGCGAAATTCCTCTATTTTCAGGAAATTTCTTTTTAGGAAACTTCAATACCAACAAAATGGCATCTGATGAATTGGCTGCAACGGAATTTGGGAAATTGTATTTTGCCAAGCCAAAAAGCATAAAAGGGTATTATAAATACCAAGAAGGAGCGGGTGATTTTAAAACCAACAACCCTAGCAAAATTGGTTCAAAAGATTCTTGCGACATATACGCCGGCTTTTACCAAGCTAGTGATGATAATGGAAACGAGATTATTCTAACTGCTAAAGATAAAGATAATTTGAAGGAATCGGATTATGTATTAGCATTCGATCGCTGGTCGAATTGTTCTGGAACAGATGGAGAATTTAAGGAGTTTGCTTTGAGTTTCGAAACTTACAAGAGAGAGCCTGATTTTAAAACATACAGTTACAAACTGCTAATAACCTTTGCCGCAAGCAAAGACGGTGCCACCACCTACGATGGCAAAATAGCCTACGAGGGCAAAATAGGCAGCAAACTGATAGTTGACGAGGTAGAGATTGAGAATTATTAAAATTCTGATAAATAAGTATAACAGGCACTTGGTAAAGGTTTTAACTATGGGTTTTCTTACTTTTCTGTTTATCTTAATTCTAGTTCAGACATCTTTTGCAAAACAATCTGGGCTTTGGGATTATTCTGCTAAAATAGGTTTAAACTTAGGCGGGACAATGCCATTCCCCATACCTGCAAATATAAACAAAATTGAAAGTTATAGCCCCAACCTCTTTCCAACCATAGAAGCAGAAGCGCTTAGGTGGATAAGCAAAGAAATTGGAATTTCCGCTGGTATTCGCTTAGACAACAAGGGAATGAGGACCACTGCAAAAGTGAAGGAATATTCAATAAATTATGATAAATTTGAGGGAAAGTTTGATGGAACAGTTGATACAGACATAAGCGTGAACTATATAGGTTTGCCAATTTTGGCGCATTATGTTTTCACGGAAAACTTTTTTGTTTATGCAGGGGCTTATTACGCATATATGATAAGCGGAGAATTTAAAGGCGCGGCTTATGATGGAATATTGCGAGAGAAGGATGATATTAGAATGGATGTTCCAACTGCAACTCCGCAAAATTATGATTTTTCTGAAGAATTGAGAAATCACGATGCGGGTTTGAGTTTAGGGCTAAGTGTTTTGCCTTACAATGAACATCTTATGTTTTCTTTTGATTTTAACTATGGATTAATGTCTATTTTTCCAAATGATTTCAATGGCATTGCTTATGATATGCAGAACATTTACGGAAAGTTTTCAGTTGGCTATTTGTTTTGAGAGGCCATAGAAATCCAGTTATCCAAAAGCTCACGAATATTATCCGAACGCAAAACCTTTAAGCGAAAATCTGGTAGAGCAGCAGAAAATTCCAAACAAAGCCTTGCGGAAAGCTGTTTTAATCTGCCTATAATCTGCCCTTCCCGTAAAGAATCTGCCCTGAGCAATTCCTCGTAGCGAAGAACGGAATTACAAGCCTCCGAAGCTGTTATTTTCTTTATTTCCCTGCCTTCAAAAGCATCTGCTATTTGCAAAAAAATCAAGGGATTGCGCAAAACCGCTCTTCCTATTGCCACCCCTTTCACTCCATAATGGTTTATTGCATTCAACGCTTTTTCTGCGCTGTCTATGTCTCCGTTTCCAATGATTGGAATTTTTGCCTTTGCCGCAATTTCTCCTATCGCTTCCCAATTTGAGAAGCCTTTGTAGCCCTGCGTTTTTGTTCTGCCGTGAACGGTTAATTGCTCCACTCCGCTGCCCTCCGCCATTTCTAAAACCTCATTTATAACTATGGAATTCTCGTCCCATCCCAAACGACATTTCAAAAACAGCGGAACTTTCAAAACGCTCTTCATAGATTCCAAAATTTTTCGCAAATTGGGTAAATCCCTCAGCAAGCCAGCCCCAGAGCCTTTACCTGCAATCTTGGGTGCAGGGCAACCTGCATTGAGTTCAACAAAAGCTGCGCCCAATTCCTGAGCCTGCAAAGCCGCAACCGCAAGCCTCTCTGCGCTGTGCCCAAACAACTGCATGCAGAAGGGTTCTTCTTCTCTATCAAAGCGAACCGCCCTTATATTTACAGGGGTTAAGAAAACAGAGCAACCTGTGGACAAAAACTCCGAAACAAAAAAAGGTTGCTTGTTTTTGGAAAGTTCCCGCACAAAACGGCGAAACGGCAAATCCGTAACGCCTTCCATTGAGGAAAGGATTATTTTAGAGTACAGACTTTGCTCTCTGATCCATTGCGCTGTATTCGAAAATTTCTTCGGGCTTGAACCAGAAGGCTATTTCTCGTGCTGCGCTTTCGGGACCATCGGAGGAATGGACTGCGTTTTCTGTCATTGAGGTTGCCCAGTCGTAGCGTATGGTGCCGGGTTCTGCCTTTTCTGGATTTGTTGCGCCGTTAATGGCACGGACTTTTGCAATGGCGTTTTCACCTGCAAGCACAAGCTGAACAGAAGGACCAGAGGTCATAAATTTGGCAAGTTCTGCGAAAAACCCTTTGCCAACGTGTTCTGCATAAAAACCCTCTGCATCTGCTTGTGTCATTTGTTTAAAGCGAATTGCCACAACAGATAGCCTTGCAGATTCATAGCGAGCGATTATGTGCCCAATCAGTCCAGACTTAACCGCATTGGGTTTTACCATAGCGAATGTTTTTTCCATAAGAAACTCCGTTTTGTTTTTTATAATATAGTAAATTTCTAAATTTTAAAAAGGTAGTTGAATGAAAATAAAAAAATTTTTAAATGAACCCCTGCTTTACTTGCTGCCCTTGCTTGCTCTGGCTGGGTTTTGGATTATTCCAGCAGAATCAAATATCAGCGATATTGTGCTAACCGTAGAAGGAACGCCTTATTCAGAATCTTTTCCAATTTCAACGTATAAAATCAAAAACAATTCAAATTTTTCAATTTCTTTTAATTTAGATATTAAAGAGAACAAGAATCTTGTTTATAAATTTCATCCAGACGACTGCATTTTAAGCATTGAAATAAACGGAAAGGCATTCCCGCAAGAAAAGGTACAAAATCCATGCGATTACAGCAATGGAACTGTGCTTGACTTATCGGAATATATGCAAGTAGGCTTGAATAGAATAGAAGTTCAAATGAAGAATAGTTATGGTGGTCCTGGAGGGCTTAGAATAGATTATCCTTATGAGGGCTTTTCTTCGGTTGGATTTAAACAGATTTTATTTGCCGTTTTATTATTGATAATAGCCGCTCTTATTTTGAGAAAATTCAAATTCGGAATTTCTGCAACATCGCTAGTTCTTTTGGGAATTGGCATTCGGTTAATTTATTTTTCCTATACCAGTCCAACAGAAAGGGTTTACGATATGGACTACGGGCATTATGTGTATATGAATATGATAATTGATGATAAGCAAATACCCAAAACAAATGCTTGCTGGAGCTGCAACCATCCGCCTTTGTATTATTTGGCAAGCGCTGGGGTCATAAGTATTTTTAATAAAATAAACCCGTTTTACGAGCTTCGTTTTTTACAGCAGATAGCAATGCTTTTTTCCTTTGTTTCTTTGGCATTTGGGGTGGCCTTGCTGTACAGGCTATTTGGTGATAAAAGAATTTCAATATTTTCAAGTTTGCTCTTTGTGGTTTGGCCTGGTTTTGTTATAACTGCGCCTAGAATAGGGAACGATGTGCCTTTTTATTTTGGAGCCTTGATGTGCATGTTATTTGCTCAAATGTGGTGGAACAAACATAGAAGCAGATATTTATTGCTCTCGTTTTTAGGTGCCGGTATTGCAGTGCTTTTCAAATCCACAGGATTTGTTGTTATGGGAGCTTTATTTCTCTTATGTATATGTGGAATATTCCGGTTTTGGGAGTTGCCTAAGCTAAAAATAGCAATTGGAGTTTTTATAATTGCTGTGCTTTCCGTTTTTGGGTCTCAGTATAGAATTATTTTAGAATTTTTCCAAGACGTAAAACCAAGTTTGGCTGTTGTAAATGTAAATCCTGCTTTGAATGTAAAAACTTCTTTAGGGAGTTTTATTTATTTCGATGCAAAAGACTATTTTATGGAACCATACACAAGCACTTGGACCGATGCTGGCGGTAGGCAGTATTTTTGGAATTTTTTCATAAAGTCCACGCTATTCGGGGAATATCCGGTTTGGAAATCCAATGCTGGAAGGGTCTTTGCAAGCATATTAAATTCTATGAATTTTGTTTTCTTTTTGCTGATTTTTTGGGGAATTGTGAATATGAAAATACGAAATTTGCCGAGCTTGTTGTTTTTCACGGCTTTGCTTGCCAGCTTGATTTTCATAAGAGCGCACTATTCCGTTAGCTGTATGCAGGATTTTCGCTACATAGCTCCGATTCTCGTTCCTATGCTGCTATTCGCTTTCGAGGGGATTGAGAGTTTAAAAAATGCACGTTTAAAAGTATCATCTTACATAATTATGCTTATTTTCTCATTTTTATCTTTTTTATTCATCGTTGGAGCTGGAATTTAGAGAATGAGAATAAAAAAAATTTTGCAAGAGCCTTTAATTTATTTGCTACCTTTGCTTGCAATTGCATCTATAACAATTTTTTTTGGCAGTCCAGAAATTTCAAATGTAAAATTGATAAGAAGTGACAAAATAGAAAACATAACACTTCCTTACTTGATTAGTATGCCCAGAGATGAAGTGTTTTATATATCCTTTGATGTATTTGTCAAAAAAAAATCTGTAAAATTCAACGTGATTCCAGATGATTGCATTCAAGAAATTTTAATCAACGAAAAAAGGTTTCCATTGTATGGCATAGATGGGCTTTGCGATTGCACAAAAGGTGCGAATTTTGATTTTTCAGAATATGTTCAAGAAGGCTTAAATCATTTTATGTTTCGCATAGATAACAGCGGAGGATGGGATGCTGGTTTAGCAATTAAATCTCCAGGATTTTCTTTAATGCACTATATTTTTGCATTGCTTTTCATAGTCTCTCTTGCATTAATCATAAAAAAACTCATACCCATTGTCTTGCGTATAGAAAATAAATATGATATATTGCAAAGGTTGTTGAAAATACAGCATAAAATAATATTTATATCAATTTTGTGTTTCGCAGTCGCTATTCGCGTATGGGATATAGGCGAAGTTCCAGACGGTCTTAATCAAGATGAAGCCTCGCTAGCTTATGATGCTTATGCAGATATTTATTACGGTATGGATAGAAATGGCGACCATAATCCCGTTTATGCTGTTTCATGGGGCAGTGGGCAAAATATGCTATATAACTATGTTTTGCGCCCCTTTATTATGATATTTGGATTAAATGATACGATCGTGCGCATTCCTATGTGCATATTCAGCATATTCTCGCTTATTATTTTCTATTTGTTGCTGAGGCTTTACTTTGGCAAAAACGTTGCTCTCATAGGCTTTTTTTTGCTATCGTTTAATCCGTGGCATATAATACTTTCTAGGTGGTCAATAGAAAATAACTTTGTTTTGCCAGTATTTTTAACAGGTGTTTATTTAGTTGCTTTGTCATATAAAAAATCACCTTTCTTTATACCCGGTATGCTTTTTTTGGCTCTTTCTTTGTATGCGTATGCCGCGGCATCAATAGTATTGGCTGTATTCATTCCGCTTTTGGTTTTTTATATACTTTGGCGCAAGGCAATTCCTGTAAAATATACGGTTTTAGGTATTTTGACTTTTAGCTTGGTCGCGGCTCCTTATGCAATTTGGTTTATTATCAACAAATTCGACTTGCCAGCTATGAAACTACTAGGATTTTCCATACCTCGCATGACAATTATGCGTTCTGCTGGCATTGTTTCTTTTGAGGCCCAAAATTTTACGCATTTCGGCGAAGTTATGTTTACAGGTTTAGATGGATGGATTTTCAATGGCATTTCACCTTTCGGTGCTTATTATCCCTTTATGCTGCCTTTTATTTTATTTGGCATTTACGTTCTATTTTCAAAATGCAAGGGGTATGCGGCAGAAATGAAATTTTGGTTTGTTTCTGCGATTATTCTTGCGTTGGTAATAGATATAAATATAGGCAGAATAAATTTATTATTTTTCCCGATTATGTTTTTAGCAACGCTTGGCGTTGCAGAAATTCAGCGCAATGCGAAATTTGTTGTTCCCATACTTTCCGCTCTTATAATAGTTGTTTCAATTGCATTTGCGAAAGATTATTTTAAAATTTTCAGGGAGAATGATGTGTATTCTGGAAAATTTACTAAAGCTATAGAATATGCTGTGGAAAATTCACAGAATAGCTCCACGATTTACTATGGATACGTTCCATATACTCTTGTATTATATGCTGTTAAAATGCCTCCTCAGCAATTTTTGAACACTGTAGTTTGGGAAAATCCAAACGGAGAATTTCGTGAGACACTCCGTTTTGATCGTTTTGTATTAGGAATTCCAGATTTCTTAAGAGAAGGAGAAATAGGGGTTTTTCGTAGAAATCAAATAAGTGATAATATTAGAAGCGCAGCGAAAAAAATTACTGTATTTGGAAATTTTGCAGTGGTGGAGAATTAAAATGAAACTCATAAAAAAAATCTTGCGCGAACCCCTATTCTACTTGTTGCTATTGCTTGCGGCAACATACATAATTGTCATTCCTCCTCGCATAGAGTTTTCAAATGTAAAATTAACAAAAAATAATAATACAGAAGATATAAAACTGCCGTATTTATTTAATGGCGAAAAAAGCGAAGAGTTTACTGTATCTTTTAACTTATTTGTGAAAAATAAATCCTTTGTGAAATTCAATGTAATCCCAGACGATTGTATTCAAGAAATTTTAATCAACGGAGAAAAATTTCCATTGGATGGCATAAATGGGCTTTGCGATTATTCAAAAGGTGCGTATTTTGATTTTTCAAAATACGTTCAAAAAGGATTGAATTCTTTTGAAATTCGCATATTAAATCACGGCGGTCCGGGTGGATTGCAATTTCAACCGCCTTACAACGGTTTCAAATCACTTTCCCTAATGCACTATGTTTTTACTCTATTTCTTTTGCTTTCCATTTCGCTAATTTTAAGGAAATTTAAATTCAAATTTATAGCCATTTCCATTATATTGCTTGGGATAATAGTGCGTTTAATTGTATATACATATACGGGATCTATGCAAAGCCCTTACGATGTAGGAGCGCATTTGCAATATATACAAATGATTGCCGATGAAAAGCGAGTGCCAGAAACTAATGAATGTTGGGAATGTCATCAGCCGCCTCCATATTACATAGCATCTGCGGTTGTGAAAAATATTGTGGACAGCTACGACCCTGCTTTAACTGGCAGAGTTTTGCAGCAAGTGCAACTTTTATTTTCTTTTGGAAGCGTTGTTTTTGGAGTAGCGTTGATTTTAAATTTGTTTGGAAATAGCCGCCTAGCTTATTTAGCTTCTATTGTTTCGGTTTTTTGGACTGGCTTTGCCTGGACCGGATCACGCATTAACAATGATATTGAGTTTTATTTCGGGGCTTTGTTCTGTATGTTGTTTGCGCAGAGATATTGGCGAACATATAAAAATTCAGATATGTTTTTAGCAACACTTGGGGCTTCAATAGCGCTCGCTTCCAAATTCACAGGCATTGTTATTCTGGCGGTTTGGGCAGTAATTTATATTTTATCTGTTGTGCGCTCTTTAAAAATAGGTTCTTTGCGCACTTTGTTTGCCTCTATATTCACGGTTTTATTGTTTATAGGAATTTCAAGCCATAGAACCATTGCAGATATTTTTGAAGGAAAAAAATTTGATCTAATTGGAGAAACTGCCAATAATTTGCATAGCGGGTTGAGAGTTAATAATACAGCCGGTACTTATTTATATTTCGATTTGAAAGATTATGTGCTTTTTCCATATACTTCCGCTTGGCAAGATGAAGGAGGAAGGCAGTATTTTTGGAATTATCTCATAAAATCATCTCTGAGTTTGTATAAAGAAAATAAAATATGGAAACAGCCAGTTGTTGATTCTTTGTGTACAATATTATGTATTTTAGCTTTGCTTATTTTTGTTTTGGCCTTGTGGGGCATAATAAACGCAAAATTCAGAGAATTTCCAGCAATGCTTTTTACAATATGTTTATTTTCTTCGCTTATTTATTTTCGGATTGGTCATCCATTTTCTTGCGATAATGAATTTCGCTATATTTCCCCGATACTATTTCCTCTCGTATATTTTGCCACCCGCGGAGCGCAAATTTTGGAAAATTCCCGTTTAAGAATAATAACTTATATGTCTATGCTATTTTTTGCAATCATATCGCTTATATTCATAATTAGCCCAGCTTTTTGTCTAGCGTGCAACATATTTTATCAATGATTATCTCCACACCTTTGCCACAAATAAATTTCCATCCCTATCATCCTTAAATTCAATTTTAGGGTATGCCTTTCTCGCACGCAATATACCGCTGCCAAGTCCTCTATACGGCAAAATTTTTGCAGCAAAAGAGGCAATTACTGGATTGCGAATATTTGAATTGCCAAATAAAATATTCTCAACGGTTAAATTATTTGGTAAATGCCCAGGACTTATTATTTCTATCCTGTTGTTAAAAACCAAAATTCTAATAGGAGCATTTGTGAAATAATCCCTGTGAATAATTGCGTTTGCAACCAATTCCTCAAAAACAATTTTTGGAATTTCTGGTATCCCTATGGAATTTACCGATTGCTCGCCTTGAGAAGTTTTTGTGTTGTTGATTAAAAAAGAAACCGCACCCTTGAACTGCTCTTCCAATTTCCCCAAAATATCCCTGCTATCCAAATAATTTGTTTCAGCCACATCATTTCCATTAAAAGCCACCGCCTTAATTATAAAACTCGGCAAAATAATTTGAGGTTGTACAGCAAATAACAAAACTCCGGCTAAATTAAGATTTTCACCTTTCAACAGATAAATATTTTCCAAAAGCTTTTTAAATGGAATATCTAAATCACCTGGGGCATTTTCATATTGTTCAGTAAAAAAGCTACTGAAATAAAGAGTATCTATATTTTTCTCGCTTGTGTTTGGGATTAAAGTTTCGTCTGCGTGAATTACAGCAGAACTCTGAGCTAATCTTAAAATTTCTTCTCTTGAACTTGCTGGGCGTTTGTCTGCTCCTGTTTTTGTCCAAAAAATTCCACTTTGGTCTGAATATGGCTTGCTAATTCCTTGCGGAACAGTTACCACCAAAACCAAGCCACCCGTAGTGGCTATGTTTTCTGTAATTGGATTTATAGCTGGACGAACATTTTGAGAACAAGCATTGGATATTAATTGATTCAGTCTTGAAATATCATTTAAATTCAAGCCACTTATTTCTCCATTGTCTTTAACGCCAATTAAAATTTGCCCACCATTTCCATTGCTAAAAGCCACTATCTCTGCGGCTAACTTGCTCGCATTTGTAAAATTTTCCTTAAACTGATGCCCCGAATCCTCGCCAGATTTAATAATGGTTTCCAGTTCCGAAAGTTGCATAAGGTTGAATATAGTAAACCACCCTCATCCCATACGCCGGATTCCCAGCCTTTTCCCTATACAAACCCACCGCCTTTATAAAATGCGGGGCAAGCTCAAAAGCTCCATACATGGAATTAGACTCGCCATAAAGCCACTCGCCAACATCTTCGTTGAGTTTTTCTATTTCGCCGTTTTCTTTTGCCTGCAACCATTCTTCTTTAGTTGGCAAACGATAGCCAGAGCGATTTTCCAAAACTTTTATGTTTGGCAGCCAAAAAAGAGAATCTTCTGTGAACACAGGGTTATCGTATTGATAAAGCGTATCCAAACCCTCCTTGATAGACATTTTATTGCACAAGAGAATGGCATCGTAATAACTTATGCCTGTATATGAAAGCTCATATCTGCTAATTTGCAAAATTGGAACGACCGCTTCCGAACTGGAAGAAACTTCAATTTCCATTTCCGAGCTAGAAGAAACATCATCTTCCATAGGAATTTCTATGTACTCCAACTGCATGCAAGCGATTAAGACTAAACCACTAGCCACTAGCATTCTTCTCATATCCACATCTCCCATTTAAAAGGTTCAAAGTTTTTATTCCCAAGCCAAAAGTTTTCAGACAATTTATTGCTCATAACATTGCCCTCTGCTTCTGTGCTGAATTTTATTTTTATCTTAAAAGGAAATTTCTCTGCGATAAAATCTTTTTTTCTTTTCAATTCAATGCTACGCTCCAGCGGAATACCTTCAACATCCACACTCATAGCCTCTGTGATGCCCCAGCAAAATTTCCCTAAAAGTTGCGAATTGCTCAAATTTGCTTTGCCCAAAACAATGGGGCTGGGATTTTTAATTCTGAGCGGTTCAAAACAATGAACGGATATTTTAGAGCTTGGAAACATTTTCGCGAAAAAACATCTCAAATATTCTGGGGAAAATTTTTCATTGTAGGAGGCAAAGCGATTTTTCCATTTTTCGTTTCCTAGCTTTTGCAATAAAAAATTGCTTTTTTCCAAAATGGCATTGAACCTCAGCATTGATATATGGTGCTGCAACATATTCAAAAACTCCGCTAGCTCTAGAGAATTTTCATTCTCCACTCTTATGCCTCTCAAAAAATTATCCGGCAGGGGAGAGTCTGCTCCTGTTAGACTCATTTCGTTCACTGCGAGCAGAATTTCGTTCTCTTTGGTTTCTGCAAAATCTATATCCCCAAGCGGATGTTTTAGCGAATGGCTTGCGATTATACGCAATTTTTTGCCGCTTTTCTTCATTAAAAAGCTGAATACCCATTCAAAAAAGGAATTTTTTATTCCCATTTTAGCTCCATTCCAAAGGGTTCAATGCGTAAAACCAATTCAACCACCATATTGCAGATAAAAATTTTTTTGAACAAACAAAAAAGCATTTCCCCAAATACCCTTAAAATGCCTGGGTTATCAATGGAGTTCATATTCATAATTATTTTTATGCTCGCCGCAGGAACAATGCAGCCTTTATGCACAGCGCTCTTATTTTCCAAAGAGAGATTTTTTATGCACTGCACCAGATAATTTCGCTTTCCCTGTGCATTCCAGAGCTGTGTTTCAAGCGCATTTTTTAAAGCGTTGCCTTCAAAAAATTGCAAGTGGTTTTTTTGCAGCAGGGCTAAAATTTGCCATTCCAAAGATTTACAACCAAGTGGCGGCAAAAATGGAGTGGCATTTAGCACGGAGTTAATCTCGCACATTTGCATTGCGGCATTTTTTGCTTGCAAAGGCAAGCCTTGTTCCAAGGCTGCTGCGCTACCATCGCAAACAAGGGCAGAAATGGATAGAGTGTCTGCATCGCTAGGCAAATTCGCAAAACTTATTTTTTCAAAGCCATTATAGCAATATTCAATTTCTTTGAAACTCGCCTTTTTTGCGTTCCCCGCCGTTACGCTGATGGGTTTCAATATGCTTTGCCTCTCTTCCAATGCAAGCATTTTCGCTTCAATATTTTCGCAGTCTATGAGAATGGGTTCCAAGTTTTGCTCAAAGGCATTTTCTATTGGCAAAACATTGAGCTTGAAATTTTCCGTGCTTATGCCAGAAAAAATTTCTTTTGGGATTTTTTTTGCAAAGCGAAGTTTATGAGGCAGTTCTTCCATATAAATATACCTGAATTTTTCTTCAAAGCAAAAAAAGTCCCTGCAAAGTTCCCAGGGATTTTGCGGTTTTGCAATGACATAAGGCTTAGGGACAGGCTCTGCATACTCCAAAATGAAATGCCATAAATTCCAGGCAAATTCACTTTCCCCATCTATATAAATAATCCAAGGTCCGCTACCGCTGCTTTCAAATTCAATGCAGTCAAAGCCCTGAGAATCTTCCACTGCTTTGGCGGCTGTAATTTTTTGCGCGGGGTTAAGTTTGTGGTTGCCAGAAATTCTCCAGAAAAATGGTTTTTCCCTTGAATTTTTGCCTTTAGAACAAAGTAGGGCACCGCAAGGGATTTCCCTTTTTTGGTTATCGTTTGGCGAGGGTATAATTTGTGCAAGGGAGCGGCACGGGAGTGGGAGTAGCAGTTCTGGCGCAACGCTCTCCACAAAATCCCGTGCAATCTCATTCTCTGCCTCCGCCATCTCTTGGCGAATCCTTGCGGTTAAGGCAGCAAGCCCAAACAAAATCTCTTCTGTCTCAAAGCCAAAGTCATTTTTCGCTTCTTTAAGCGTTTTTAATTCCTGTTCAAAAAAATTCATTTTTGAACTCCAAAGTAAAGATAAAACCGTGGTTTTATCTGCCGATATAATAAAATTGCTCCCTTAGAATTAAATATAGTAAATTAAACAAAATGCTAAACCTCATCCTAAAACTCCTTGTCCTCTCTTGGCGGGTTAAATTTGAAAAGCCTTTGCCAGATGGTTCTGTTGTTATAGGTTTATGGCACCAAGATTTACCCGCTTGCCTTGCTGCGTTTAAACGGAGAAATATAGCGGTTTTGATAAGCAAAAGCAATGATGGGAGCAAATTCGCAAAGCTCTCAAAAAGCCTTGGATATGATGTTTTTAGGGGGTCGGCTAGCAGAGGGCAAAGTGAGGTTAGGCATTTGCTAAAAGCCTTGGGGGAGGGTCGCTCGGCGGGCATGGCTTTGGATGGACCAAAAGGACCTGCTCTCATAGCAAAACCCGGTGCTCAGTGGCTTTCCAGCAAGGCTTCGGTTCCGCTTGTGGAGGTTAGTGTGAAATACAGCCACGCTCTTAGGCTAAAGAATTCTTGGGACAAAACTTTTATCCCTTTGCCCTTTAGCAAAATTTCTATATTCTTAAATAAACGAATATGACTTTTTGGATTACTGGAAAAGAAGGTATGCTTGGGCAAGATTTGTGTGCTCTCGCAAGACAGGATTTTAAAATTTTTGAAAGCGACCAAGAAGTAGATATAACAGATGAAACCGCCGTTTTGGATTATATTCACGCAAATAAACCAGATATTATAATTAACTGCGCGGCATACACCGCTGTTGATAACGCAGAAACGCAAACAGAGCTTAACCACCGGATAAATGCCCTTGGTCCAGAGGTTATTGCAAAATGCGCCGCAAAAGCTGGAATTGGAGTGATACATATTTCCACAGATTATGTTTTAAGCGGAGAGCCGCCTGCACCCTTAACAGAAAATGCACCCATAAACCCAATAAATGCTTATGGCAGTGCCAAAGCCAAGGGCGAAGCTCTGCTCTCAGGTGCAAATCCTCAGCACTGGATAGTTCGCACAGCCTGGCTTTTTGGGATTAAAGGGAAAAATTTTGTCAATTCAATGCTGAACTTGATGAGAACAAAAGAGCAAATTTCCGTTGTGAGCGACCAATTTGGAAACCCAACCTGGACTTGCGACTTGGCTGCTGCCATATTGAAGATAGCAGAAAATCCAAAAAATCCTGGCATTTATAATTTCACAAACGAAGGCATTGCAAGCTGGCACGAGTTTGCCGTGGAAATTCAAAAGCAGGCACTGGAAAAAAAACTCCTCAGCAAAACAATACCAATTTTGCCAATTTCAAGCTCCGAGTGGAAAAGCGCGGCAAAACGCCCCTTGTGGTCTGCTTTGGATAAAACAAAGATAAAAGAAAATTTTGGAGTGCAGGTTCCTTTATGGCAAAATTCACTCTCCAAATATCTGGAGCTTGAAAAATGAGCGATTCCTGCAACGTAATTTCTGCTTTCTGCTCGGCTACCGTTCAGGAAAGAATATTGTCTTTATACGATAATCTGGAAAAACAGGGACTCCTGCCCGCAGGCATAAACTATAAACAAAGCAGCTTCAACACAAAAAAAGACAATCTGTTTTTTGTTTCATATAACCAAAACACCAAGCCCGGCTTGCAAAACCTTATGAGCAGAATGGAGTCGAAAAAACGCCAAGTGGTTATAATCTCTTGTGAAGAGGAAAATTATTTTGATTTTGCGTTTGAACACGAAATATGCAACATAATACACATAAACAGATTAGACGAAACCGTGCTGCTGGGCATCACAAAAAGATTTCTCAATCAAGATTTGTGTTTGGAACCTTTTTTTGAGCATAAAGAAAAATTTTTTGACAACCACTATTTGTTTTCTGGCAATATTTGTATGCAAAACTTGATAGAAAACACTTTTGCGGATTTCATAAGCAAAGTTAAGAATCCGGTGAGAAACACGTTTATAATAAATTGCCACGAACTGGTGACAAATGCGCTTGCTTATGGCGTTTTGGGAATAACTTCCAATGCCAGAGACAAAAGAGTCCATGATATTGGAAAATATGTGGATATTCCCGCAGGCAAGGAAATAAAAGTTCATTTGCTTATGAACGAAGATTTATATGGAATATCAGTGACCGATGGTTCTGGTTCTTTAACCGTGAAGAGGGTGCTGGAACGCATAAGACGGCAATGTATTGTGGCAGGGGAAACCATTCCCCAGGGAATAGAAGATTACACAGGGCGCGGGCTTGCTATTTTAAGCCATCACGGAATTCTCGTTTTTGCAATTAAACCCGAAAAATTCACCTCTGTTTCTCTTATAAGCCATATTAAAGAGCCTTACGAAAAGAAATTCATCTCTATTTTGGCAACAGAATTGTGATTGCGTACCTTTTGCTATGTAGGGTTTGGAATGCTTTGTTTGCCTCTGCTGTGTGCGCTTATGCCTTTTTCATTGTAAAAAATGATTATGAAATAAATTACTATGATGTTCTTTTTCTTTCGCTCGGTGTATTGTTTTTGGTAGCTTTTGCCAATGCCCACAATGATATTACAGACTTTGAAATAGATAAAATCAACCGCCCAAAGAGACCTTTGCCTAGCGGCAAAATCAACGTTAAAGCGGCTTATGTGTTGTTGTACGCATTAGGTTTTTTCACTATGCTTTTTAGCATTTTGGCAGGACTGAAATTTGCATTTTTGTTTTTAATCGCTGGATTGTTGAGCATTGCATATAACCGTTTTTTAAAAGGTTTGCCGTTAGTGGGGAATTTCACGGTTGCCTTGCTTTCAACAACGCCTGTGGTTATTCCAATAATAAATTTTGGGTTGCCACAAACGGAACTTTTCATTTTGGTATTTTTTGCCTTTATACTCAACTTTGTGCGCGAAATAACAAAAGACATAGAAGACATAGAAGGCGATAAATCGCAAAACTTGAAAACCTTTCCCATGCTGGTGGGCATAAAACACTCGCTTGCCCTTGTTTTTTTATGCCAGTTGCAATGCCTTTTTCAGCTTGCCATGTTCAGGCCGTTTTTGCTGATTGGGGTGGCTCCGTTTTTTGCGTTTTCCGCTATTTTTGCAATGCTAAAAAAATGGTGGCTTTCCCAAACAATGCTCAAACTTGCAATGCTCGGAGGGTTGGTGGCTTTTGCCTTGGCGAAATAATATGCAATTTATAGAAACATACAATCTAACGGGAATCATCATCGGGTTCATAACCTTCCTGCTCATAGGATTTTTTCATCCTTTGGTGATAAAGGGGGAATATCATTTTGGCGTGAAATGCTGGTGGGTGTTTTTATTGCTAGGAATTTGCGGGATAATTGCCGCACTGTTTTTCCAAAACGCCATTATTTCATCATTATGCGGAGTTTTTGCCTTTTCTTCGTTTTGGTCTATAGGCGAACTTTTTCATCAGAGAAAGCGGGTGGAAAAGGGTTGGTTTCCTAAAAAGGAAAAACCTCACTAGGGTGTAGGATTTGTGGTTTCTTCGGGCACCAATTTGTTATCCTCTTCCTTTAGCCTTTTTGCGGCATCTTGAAAGATTCCGGTTACCTTTGAGCGGATGTGCCAGTTTTCCAGTTTGGAATCTGATATAAAACCAACGCCTTGCAGAACATCTCCTGTTTCGCCAACAACGCGCACGGGACCTTCTGTGCGAATTTTGTCGTCTGCTTTTAGCCACAAAAGAGAATCTGCCCTCACTGCTGCGCCTTTTGGGGAAAGCGCGTAAACCCTGCCATAAGCTCTCACAAAAGTCATGCGCATATTCAGGTTTCCAGAATCGGCCCGCAAAAAAGCCGCTTTGTTCCCCAGCGAATCGTAAATATCTGCAAAAATGGGTTTCACAAAAATACTATCCGAGCCGCCCCAACGTTCCAAATATGCCGTTTTCATTTTCCACGCAAGCCTGTTCCCCTCGTACAAATCCAAAACCGTTGTATCCGAAAAAAGCATCACAGGATGCTCCTTAGGCTCCCAAGCAACACTTTCCTCTTCTGTTTTAGTGCAACTAGAGAGAAGCCATATAATGCTTATAAATAAAATTTTCCTCATTCTATTTCCAAATAGTCACATTCAAATCCAAACCGCGTCTTTTTATTTTTTCCATCAACTTTTCTGCATCAATAAAAATTTCGTGTATTTCGTGCCTCAAAGCACCTTTTTTATTTTTATCCAGAGCTAGAGAAATGGTATTATCTCCGTTTTCCAAAATATCTGCGATGGATGCAATGCTGTTTTTAACTGCTTCTAAAGATTTTTCCAAATTTGCAAAATTTTCGCCGAGTAAATCTGCGTTTTCAAAAGCTTTGTCTAAATTTGGTTTTATATTATCAAGAATTTCAGCTACTTTATTTTTTGCATCAACCAAAGAATCTATTGAAGCTAGCAGGGAACTTTCTGTGGAATTTGCAACGCGCGAAACCCTGTTTCCCAATTTCTTTCCTTTTTCTGTTAATCTTTTGTAGTCTTTCATTTTCTGCTCAGAAAATAGAGTATCGGTAAGGTCAGATACAATATCAACAATATCGCTCGTTTCTTTTAATATCTGCACCACCCGTTCCCCAACAGTTGTGCTGCCCGCATCAAAATAGCCTAGAATGCGAGATTCGTTTGCATAATATCTTTTGGAATCTCCAAGCGTTATTTCAACCACTCTTTCTCCCATTAACCCCACATTAACCAAATTCCATTTTGAATCCATTGGAATTTTCACCTTGGAAAGCACGGCGACTCTAGTCCATACAAAAGCATCTGTCAATTCAAATTCTTCCACATAGCCTTTTGTGATTCCATTCACATTCACGGCATTGCCTATTTTCAAATTGCCAATTTCTCTAAAAGCTATAATATAATGATTGCGGGAATGCCACGGACTATTGGGATGTAAAAGAAACCACAAACTAAAAATCAAGAGCAGCACAGACAAAACAAGGCTATAATATAACCAGGGTACATTTTTGGACATCTGTCCTATTCTTCGTCTTTTTGCCCAGATTCTATAGCGAACAATGGGGTAATACCACCAATAATCGTATTTGCTTGCTGCTTTAAATTTCACCTTTACTCTCCGTTTTTTGCTTTATTTTTGTTAGCAAAATATCGTTTATGTCTTGAGAACTGTTAATTCCCTCTCTTTTTAGCAGATGATCCATTGCAACTACTTCAGATATAACCGCTATATTTTTGCCCGGCAAAACGGGAATAACAACGTGAGGAATATCCAGCCCTAAAATTTTATTTGTGATTGTGTCTAGTCCGGTACGGTTGTATTGCTCGGCAACATCCCATTTTTGAAGTTCCAAAACAATATCTAAGCGTTTTTCTGCTCTAACAGACTTTACTCCAAACATTGAGCGAACATCCACAATGCCAATACCTCTAATTTCAATATATTGGCTAAAGCCTTGCTTTCCTGTTCCAAAAACGAAATTGCCAATTCGCCTTAAATCTATGGCATCGTCTCCAACAAGGCAATGCCCGCGCTCAACCAAATCCATAACGCATTCAGATTTTCCAACACCGGAATCCCCAATGAACAATACGCCAACTCCATAAATATCTATCATACTGCCGTGCAGAAAAATTTTTCTCGCAAAATAATTTTCTAAATACCTTTGCAATGGTCTTGCGAAATTTATGGTTGGCAAATCTGTTACCACAAGAGGAGCATTTGTTTTTTTGCACATTTCCAAAAGTTCTTTGTGAGGCTCAAGCCCGTGCGTTAAAATCCAAAGCGGCGATCTATATCTTGAAAGCTTTGCAAAAATTTGGGTTCTACTCGTTTCTCCAACATATTCCAAATAATTCCATTCCGTGTGCCCTAAAAGTTGTATATGTTCATAAGCGTAGTCGCCAAAAAATCCAGAGAGCGCAAGTCCTGGTCTGTGCAAATCCACGCTTGTTATTTCCGAATCTATAGGTTCATTTTTCAAATACATTTTAAGCTCAATTCCATACATTTTCAATAACTCACTCACGCTTAGAGGTCTAAGCGGTTTTTCTTGAACTTGCGATAAATCTCTGTAATTCATTCCATAGCCTCATTTGCTTTTTGAAAAGGTTTTGCAAGCCCGAGTTCGCTAAAAACAGCCGCGCTTCTCGCGGCATAATCTTTATTTCTTGTTATTTCTGAGAGGCGGAGCAAAATGGTTGCAGATGTATAATATTGCTTTTTTTCTACGGAGAGTTTCAAGGCGTTTTCGTAAAGTTCCTTGGAATTTTCGCCTTTTAAATCTGCTACCCTTGCCTTGTAAAAAGCGAGCTGGCCAGGGGAATCGCTTTTGTTTATTTTTTTTATGTAAGAATCTGCATCGCTGTAGTTTTTACTGCCTGCGGCAGCCACGGCTGCTTCGCCCCAAAATATGGCAGAAGCTTTTTTAAAAGAATTTTTGCCCGCTATATCATACGCCCTTCTGTATTCGCCTTGAAAATTGTAAAATTCCATATATGCTTTGTAAAAATCTTCCTTGCTTTTTTCGTCTAGGGAGTTCACCCTCACCTTTTCAAATATTTTTTTTGCTTCATCATATTCCATTGCGTGTGTTGCAAGCGTTGCCATAGATGTTAAAATTCTTCCCTCTGCAACCAAATCCGCTTCTTTTTTTGCTTCTCTAAGCGCAAGCTCATATTGATTGAATGCCGCTCCATAACGCCCCTGCATAAAATACTTTTTCGCTTGGAAAGCGTAATCGCCAGAAGCAGCAAAAATTATCTGCACACATATAAGCAGAATTATCCTTACCATGTGTCCCCCAGCAATGGGATGGAGTCTTTTTTGGGGATTTTGTTGCGTATGAACCAGAATTTTGACATACTGCCCATAAAGTCGTCTGCTCTGCCCAGGGTTTGCGTACCGTCTGTTATTATGTTGCTGGTTGTTCCCATTACGTTGTTCAAACTTTCAACAACCCTATTAACATCTTGCAATGTGGTATCTAGCGAGTTCAATATAAGAGATGCCCTATAGGTTAAGCTGTTCAAATTGTTCACCAACTGCATGGTGCCTGAGGTTATGGTATCGGCAAAGGCAGAGGCTTTTGGCATTCCGTTGTTTATTGTTTTAAATACATCATCTACTCTGAACAGTACCCCGCCAGCTTCTCCCAGCAAGCTGTTTAGCTTTGACGTTGCAAAATCCAGCCTATTATACACAACGCGGGAACCCAGCAATGCTCCAACGGAGGTGTTTGTGTCTATGATCATTTTCAAAACCGTATCTGCCGCCACAACCAGCTTGCCTATGCGGTCTATAAGTTCATTGGCGGTTTTTAAAACTGTTTCAATGTCTTGCGCTGTGCCTGCTATTAAGAAATCATCGTCAGATAAAATTTTATCGCCAATTTGCGAAATGTCAATATTCACAACACGCTCGGATATAATATTCTGGTCGCGGGTGGCATATACGATGGATCTATTGGATATCCAGCGTTTGTATTTAACATCGAGTATGAGCTTTAATCTGACAAGGCCGCTTTCGGTTAGGGAAATTTCTTCAACGCTGCCTATATTAACTCCGTTTATTTGCACACTTGTGCCCTTGCGAAGCCCTTGCCCAGTAACCAAATCGCAATATAAATTATATTCCTTTTTCCCAATAATACCGCTTTGCTGCAATTTAGCCACAAGAATAAACACCGAAACGCATATAACAACAGCTAGCACCGCCCCCACAAGCAAGCCGGAAAGTTCAGACCAATCTATATAGCGCAATAGCTTGAACATTATCGTTTAAAGTAGAAAATGCCACCACCAAAGACCCTCTACCCCAAGCTCTAATAAACTTTTACTATATTACCCCCAGCAAGTTTGGCTAGAGGTAACTATGAACAACATCAAAATGGGTCCAAAACTCATCGCATCTTTCCTATTCTTAGCTGCATTAGCGGCATTTATGGGAATACGAACCATCAGCAGTCT
>Ga0268262_10002494_pt1 | contig 21165 bp, 20 predicted proteins | sample TergutNc150P3_FD_190354 | JGI IMG/M metagenome (GOLD analysis project Ga0268262, IMG submission 190354) | Nasutitermes corniger P3 segment gut microbial community from laboratory colony in Florida, USA - Nc150 P3 (SPAdes) (version 2) | ecosystem: Host-associated > Arthropoda: Insects >... | reverse complement strand
TGGCGGACCTGGTTCCGGCCGAATTTTTGAGCGGGCCGCCCGTGCCTGAAGAGGAGCCGGCCCCCCGGCCCCCGGAACCGGCCGTCCGCCCGCCGGCGGGGGGCTTGAGCCAAGGCAAGGTCCGCGGCAAGCGCGGCGATGCCCCGGATTGGAAGAATCGGGTCCGCCGGGAACGCCGCCGCGGCGGCCGGGAGGACTAAGGCGCGCCCGGGCCGGGCCCCGGGGCGAGGTTGTGATGGGCGGTCTTATGTGATAGATTCGCCAAAATAGGCGCCCGTAGCCCAACCGGATAGAGCAACGGCCTTCTAAGCCGTGGGTTGCAGGTTCGAATCCTGCCGGGCGCACCAATTGGAGCCAAAATCTTCCTGAATCAGAAGCCGCCTTAAGAGCGGCGGCAGGGAATTTATACCATAAATCCCCTTTAAGTGTCTGTGGTTTTTTTGCCACAAAACTTAAAGGGGTTTTTTATTATTGGTGTGAAAAACTGGATAGGCGCGGCTGCCCGCTTTCGCGGTCGGCCGCGCCTTTTTTACTCCAAAAAGAAAGGATTTTCAGCACGGCTTAACCAGAACTCCTAAAAAGTAGGGCCTCAATGCGGCTAACATTGAGGCCCTTAAAACGATGGTTGACAACCAACCACAAGATGGAAGAAAAGTTTACCTTTTTTTGAGCCGGTTGTCAAGCATTTAAGGAGTTCTTTTTCCCAATTTCCGGGAGAAAGGATAGCGATGATTGACAATCAATCTGTGCCGGAGACCTATGTGCCCGATGATTTCAAAATTGGTTCCTGGATTTTGAAAACGGAACTGTCGTCAGGGGCCAAGCTCACTTTTTCGGTGCTGGCCGTTTGCGCCGGCGGCCGGGATCACGTTTGGCCCAGCCAGGAATATCTGGCCAAAGCGGTCTCCGCCTCCGTGCGCTCCGTTCAGCGTTACCTCAAGGAATTGGTTGATTTCGGGCTGATAAGAATAGGCAAAAAATGGCTCATGGGTCAGACCAGGACGATTTACAGTTTTTTGAATCATGCCTTGGTCTGTTTTGAGCCGAAGGCCGCTGGAGCGGAGCAAAAACAGGCGCGTATAAAAGCGGAGATGACCTCGCCAGCCAGGCCGACAAAAACGGCAAAGCCAGGCGACAAAAACGGCGCTTCCCCTAATAAGGAAGAATGCATTGAAAATAATAAATTTTCCCCCCCTTTCCCCCCAAAGGGGCCAAGTCTGGCCGAGCCCGAATTGCTTGCGGCTGAAGCCGGCTCCGGAGAGGGGGAGGATTTTAGAACTGAAGGCCCGGAAGAGGACGAGGCCTGGCGGCAAGCCAAAGCCATCCTGGCCGAAAGGATGAAAGAAGTTGACCTAAAAGCCTGGATTGAACCGCTTTTTTTTGAAAAGAGCGGTTGTCAGGCCGTTTTGAGGATGCCCAATGACTTTTTCCTCAATTACGTCAAGCAAAAGTTCGGAATGGAACTTAGCGAGGCGTTCCAGGCCGCCGGTTTTCCGGCGCTACGGTTTGACCTTTTGACTCCAGAGCAGAGGGCCAAGCTGAATGAACGGGCTCAAGCCGCGGCCAAGGCCAAAGAAAAGGCCGAACAAGCAGCGGCGGTCGCCGCGGCCGAAGCAGATCGGCGTTCTCGGGCTGAAATAGAAGAGCTGCCGCCGGAAGTCAAATTTAACCTCCTGTTTTCAGCTTATCCGGTGGACAAGGCCAGGGAGGAAGCTGAAAGGGTTTTTCTGCATCTCCACAAAAACGGCGAATTGCCTTCCATGAGCGAACTTTTTCGGTCCATCGATGAGCACCAAAGCAAAGACCGCTGGTGGCGGGAGAAAATGCCGCCACTATTGAGCAACTACCTGGCCAAGAAAAAGTGGAGGGATAAGCCCTATGTGTGAAAGGAGCGGTTCGGTAAAATGTCTCAGAAAAGGTGAAGCCAAAATTCAATTCTTTGCCTGTGGCGAGCGCATTGCCGAACTTAGGGCCTCTGGATTCGACATTCGGGCGATTTACGAGCGATTGCTTGCGGAAAAACTGGTCACGATGAGCTATGCCGGGTTTTATGAAAATTTTTCCAAAAGGCGCCAAAAAAGGCCGCGCAAAAAAATGTTGCGCCATGAGCAGAGCGAAGCGGCGCATCAGCGGGCAAGCCTCCAGCCGGAGCAGCCTCCGGTAACGGCATTTACTCTTGTGCCTCCATCTCAAGCCAAAGGCAAAGGCGGTTGGTCGTTGGAGGAAAAAGTGGCCGCGCTCAATGCTGAAGCAACGCGAAACGGCAAGAAACGGACTTCCGGTTCAGAAGACGATGTTTTTCCAGCTTCGGAATTAATCTAACTGGTTGAAAGGAGAACAACCATGGCCAATGTAGATTTTATCATCCAGAGAAAAGGCGGCGTAGGCAAATCAGTCACCGCCACGCTTCTCTATCAAGCTCTTTTGGAAGCGGGACGAACCGTCGAAGGGGTGGACACCGACCCTTCCAACAAGAGCCTGGCCGGCTACAAGGCCCTTAAGGTCACCAAGCTCCACATCCTCAACGATGAGGAAGACATCGACAAATCGCTGTTTGACGCGCTCATCGAATCAATGAGCGAACTCCCGAAAGACGTCCATGTGGTCATAGACAATGGCTCGTCAAATTTCGTGCCTCTACGTTCTTACATGAAAACTTGCGACATTCCTCAGGTTTTAACCGAAATGGGGCATGAAGTGAAGTTTCACGTTGTCATCGCCGGCGGCCCGGACCTGGAAAATACCTGTTCCGGGTTTAAGGAACTGGCGGTTGACTTCCCGGAAACCAAGTTGGTGCCTTGGCTGAATCCCTATAACGGCGACATTGCCGGAAAGGATGGCAAATCGTTTAAATCGTTCAGGGTGGCCCAGGACCACGCCGAGCAGATTTTCAGCACGGTTACGATTCCCAAGTGCTGCCAGACGGCGATGTTCAGAAAGGACTTACAGCGGCACTTCTCCCGCCAACAGACCTTTGCCGAGGCTATGAACTCCCCGCTCCCTATAGTGGAGAGGCATCGCTTGAAAAGGTTTTGGGATGAGACCAAGAAGGAGATCGGCCTGGCGGGCCTAGTCTGAGGCGGAACTTTTGGCCTGTGGCCGGCCCGACCTTGGGCCGGCCTAGCCTTCACATTTCGGACTTGGTGATAAATAGGTGTTGTATGACGAACAATTCTACTAACCTGACAGCCCGCCTCTATATGCTGATTGAGAAAATTGAACATATCCAAAAATCGGTGCAAAAATTGAAAAGCAGAAACAATGAGATTGTAAAACGTGACTGGTTTCAAGAGGACATTGAGCAGAATTCTAAACGGTTCGCCATTCATTTTGGCTGGATTGTCGCTATGTTTGAAGGGGCGTTTCGTGGCTACCATGAAGGGAATATTTTATGACAACCATCGAAGAGATGAGGCTGGATGATGATTTCGCCGAGGAAGAATCGAATCATTTTCCCAAGGGCAACGGGAAGGCCACGCCGGCGCCGACAGAAGAGGCCATGCCTCAACTGCCGGATGGTATCGGCCTGGATTATGACGACATTCGCGCCATGCTGGCCAAAAAAAATGGAGCGGCGGTCGGCCAGGACGATCCGCTCATGATGATTGTCACGATCTGCAATGTTTTCCTGGGCGAACAGGAGAAAGTCAACAAGCGTCATTATGAAGCTATGACCAATATGATAATAGACCAAACCGCTCAATACCTTGCTGGGGTCAAGGCGACCACGGACGACTTAGGCAAGGTTTTGGCCGATAATTCGGTCGAAGCTATCAGGAAGATGTTCAATTCCCACTCCCGGGCCTTGAATGATAACGCGAACAATGCCAAGTGGTGTGCCGCCATCATGGCTATTACGGGCCTGGTAAATGTGGCTTGCCTGGCTTTATTTCGTTAAGGTGTTTTATGAAAAACAGCCCATCAGACTTGAACGACCGTCTCTTTGAAATGATGGATAACCTCAGGGATAAGAGCTTGAGCGATGAACAGTTGGCCAAGGAAATCAAGCGGGCTATCGCTCTAAATTCCATTGCCTCGAACATCATCAAGCACAACGCGAGTACCTTAAAAACCGCTCTGGCCGTGGCCAACAGTCTGGCTGAGGTCCAGTTACCGCCCATGCTGGAGCTTACTTCTCAAAAAGGTAAAAAACTTCTGGAGGAGTAGTTTATGCCCTGGGAATGGCCCAAAGGTGGGCGGTTCGTCAAAGGTCAACGCCCCAAACATTGGCGGCCGGTCGGCTCGGAACGCAAGACCGATAAAGGGATAATGCTCAAAATCAAAGAGCCGGACAAGTGGCGGCTCAAGCATTTGGTCGTTTGGGAGGAAGCCAATGGTCTGTTGCCGAAGGGCTTTCGGCTGGCCTTCCTGGATGGAGATAAGTTCAACTGCTCCTTGGACAATCTCGTGATTGAGCAATGTTTTCAGAAATTGGGTGGTGATGGTTTTCTGTATGTGAGGAAGCCTGGTTCTCGCAAGTGGCAGCTAAAGCACCTGGTTGTCTGGGAGGAAGCCAACGGCCGATTGCCTAGAGGGCAGGCCTTGATATTTGCTGACGGTAATCGTATTAACTGCGACCTAGAGAACCTGGTCCTGGTTCCTCGGGATTTTGACAACAAGGAAGGCCATAAATTTTTAATCCGTTTTATGATTTTAGAGAAAGTTAGAGGAACCAGTAAAGCCTTGCAAGAGACGATTCTTACCCGCCTGGCCAGTTCCTTTGGAATTTCGATTAAAGCACGCCAGGAGGAAATATGAGCGGTAATTCAACGAAAAGGAAACCTCCTGGCTCCGAGTTTATAGATAATACCTCTGGCTATACTTTTGTCAAAGATGAAGCTGGTCATTGGCACCCGAAGCACCTTTTAATATGGAAAGCGGCCAATGGGCCAATTCCAAAAGGTTTTTTTATCAAATTTATTGACGGAAATAAAAATAACATTGATTTGGGAAATCTTACTCTAGTTTCAAGAGCGGGACACTTAATCAAAAAAAAGCAAAGCCAATACCAGATTGGAAGTGAAACGGAATGGAAGAATAAGTATATTTGGGTCAAAATAGGCCATCCAAACATCTGGCGGATGAAACACCACCTGATCTGGGAAACGGCGCACGGGCAGATTCCCGATGGACATAGGATCATGTTTGCCGATGGCGATAAATCCAACTTTCGGCTAGATAACCTGATTTTGCTTTCCCATTCGGATTTATCAAAAAAAATAAATCAGAATTATTATAACCATGTTAACCCGGTAGGAAGTGAACGTATCCATTTGGGATATACCCAAATCAAAGTGCGTCTCCACCCAAGCGTCTGGCGGTTGAAGCACCACATGATTTGGGAGGCGGTTCATGGGAAAATTCCTCAAGGCCATGCAGTTTGGTTTGTCGATGGCGATAGAAGCAACTTCCGGTTGGATAATCTAATTTTGGTTAACCAACAGGAACACGGTTTTTTGTTATCAAAAGGCCTTGTTGATGTTAGAGGTGATTGGCTGAATAGTGCCTACCTTGCCGCCAAGGTAAATGGGTTGCTGAAGGATAAACTCCAAAAACAAGGAAAGGTTAAGTTATGAAACATTCGTTTTGCGCCTTGGTGTCAATGGTTTTGGTCTCCCTGGCCGCTCCGGCCTGGGCTGGCACGGTTTATTGCTGGAATTGCTCTGACAAATGGACTCAGACAATGGAGCGGGTCACCAATGTTGAACAGCTTCAGAACGCCATCAAGACTTACCACGAGGCGATGGAACAGACACAGAAGCAGATCCAAATCCTCCAGACCACCATTCAGCAATACGAGAATATGCTGAAGAACACGGCCAACTTGCCTCAGAACATCCTGGGCGAAATGAAAGGCACCTTCAGCCAACTGGCCAAACTGACCAACAGCCTTAATCTGCAGAAAGGCGACTACATGGCCATGGGCCAGGTCTTTGACGAGGTTTATCCGGGGCTGGACATAATTAAAGGTCTAGCTGGAGGCGATAGTAATATGACCGTGGATGAAATCTGGAAAAAGTGGTCGGCGGAGGTTGACCGGGCGGCCCTGGCCACCTTCCAGGTCACCGCTAACCAACTCCGGGACATCGCCGAAAATTCTGAGTTTTTAGATAACCAGGTCAGCCGCCTCCTCTCCACCCCGGAAGGCCAGATGCAAGCGCTTCAGTCCGGGAACTCCCTGGCCGCGATTCAGATTGATGAATTGCGCCAGCTTCGTATGCTCATGGCCACCAACATCCAGATGAGTACCCAGATGGCTATGAAGGACGAAAAACAGGGTCAACTCTCAAAAGAACAGCGGGACTACATCATGGACACAAGCGAGACAGTCAAGCTGTACCAAGGATATTTTTGAGAGGGGCCAACCATGAAAGAAAAACCATCCTTGATGCCAATATTCCTAGGCACATTCGTTTTGACGCTGTTTTTTGCGGCGGCGGCTGAGGCGCAATCTAGCGGTGCAGGTGGGATTTTAGACGGCTTTGTCGGCCGCACGGAAGGTTGGTGGGTAATCATGCGCGATGCCGCACGACAACTCTTCAAAATTACCGCCATGATTGAGATCTGCCTTTTCGGCATCAGGATGGTTATACAAAGATCACAGATCGAAGTAATCGTCGGCGAATTTGTGATGGTGCTGGTTTACATGGGATTCATCGCGGTCGTTATTTCGAATTATGAGGAATGGTCGAAAATCGTGGCCCTTAGTGGCTTAAAGCCACTCGCCGGCAAGTTAGGTGGCGGTGAAACATTTGATGTGGGTTTACCGTCTGCCATGATCTTCAAAATATTTGAAGGTATGGCTCCGGTTTTTAAGGACGCCGGATACAGCGACTTCGGCATGCTCCTTCTCTATGTTGTTAGTATGTCAGCTATCGTCGCTGTCTTTGCCCTCATCTGTTTACAGTACATCCTTCTCGTCTGCGAGTTTCATTTTTCCGCCAATGTCGGCCTGGTCCTGATAGGTTTGGGAGGCTCAAAACTTTTCAAAGAATATGCCTTTAACGTCATGAAATACGTCTTGTCCTTGGGAATAAAGATTTTTGTGTTGACTCTGATACTCGTCATAGGTTTTTCAATCTTACAGATAAAGGATTTGACTACTACGGTCGGTGCTACAAAAAGCATCCAGGGTATTAAAGTTGAAGATTTGGTTATGCTCATCTTCCAGGGGATCATCCTTCTGGGCTTATCCAAGACCTTACCGGAGACCTGTGGGGGCCTATTAAGCGGGGCCTCGGTTGGCGGCGGCAATCCCCTACAAGGGATGGCAAAAGCTGTTGGCGCCGCCGCGTTCGGCGCCGCAACGGGTGGTGCTGGTATGGCCGTAAAAAGCGCAATTAATGCTGGTAGTGCCTATATGGGTGCCGGTGCTGATGGAACAAAAGGTTTTGCGCGAGTGAAACAAGCGGCTAAAGACTTCGGTGGAGCCGTGGTTGGCTCCATAGGCGCTAAAATTACGAATTCTGAAAGCCCAACAAGTACGGCCAACCAGCTTCGCTCCCTTCAAAATGCAAGGAAAGCAGGCATAAATAAACCGTAATCAGGCAATTCATAAGGAAATATTATGAATTTTTTTAATAAAAAATTTGGGTTGAACAACTGGCCGAAAATCCTGCCATCGTGGGCCTCCAGTTCGTCATTGATGGACAAGGAACAACTTGAAGCCTTCCTGGCCGAACTGGACGAGGCCATGAAGCGAATTGCCGACGGCACAGCCGGTCCGGCGCAATATTTTGTGGTAGTCAAGGCCTGGCCAAGGCTAATTTACCTCAACATCTTGTATCTGGAGCAAAAATTAGGTTATGTCATGCCGGGCGGCCGGTCGGCGGCCAGGCTTCTCCTAGTGCTTTTCTTGTTTTTTGGTATGTGGGCTTGGCCGTTCTAAGGCGGCCGACGCAGGAAAGGATGCAACAATGACCGAACACCCCTACATCACTACTTTGAACAATCTTAAGGACGCCCTGGGCGATGAGGCCCATGCCTATCACCGCACCGGCACCGATGAACCTAGTTCACCCTCGGTCGACACAGCGGCCGCGCCTGAACCCTTGGCCGGAGATTCCGGACACTTCAAGGCCATTTTGGCCCAAACCACCTCAATTCTTCGGGAAACCGGAGACATCAAAAAGGAAGGTACCACCATGAAATCCAATCATTTTCCCGTTCTGGTCGTTGCTCTCATCATCGCCTTGTCTCTCTGCCTGTCAGCTCCCGCGCCGGCGGCCGACTCCACCAGTTTCAATCCTACGACGGTCACGGTTAGAGCCGAAACCTCCGGCGGAGTTCCCATAGGCACCATCGTGGCCTGGCCGGTTGAGAAGAATCCGGCGGACTGGCATAAGTGGCTGGAATGTAACGGACAAACAATAGACCCTCAAGTTTACCCGGAACTGGCGACACTGATCGGGACTACGGTGCCGGATCTGCGGGGCCAGTTTCTGAGGGGTCTTGGTGGAAAATCTGGAAGTTTGCGGCAGAATCAGTCGGAAAGCATTTATATTGCACCTAATTCGGTGACTATGACGCACCAAGGTATGGATTGGAGTTGGATTCGGACGGAAGGCTACTACGACGGCTATGACTACTACTACTACGGCTACCCAAATTTGTTTCCCAAAAATTTACATCCTCAATTGAGGCCCTACGGCTACTACAACCACAACTTCTACTACGATTTACCTTTATTTCATCCAGTATCAGGCTCATCTGACTTTTCGGAATACGTCACCTTGAATTCCGGGGCTTCTGAAATCAGGCCGGCGAACATGGCCGTTCGATATTTGATAAAAGCCTCAAAATAGTTCTTTATATTGTCATTTAAAAAGTTTACCCGGAACTGCGGGCTTTGCTAGGAGCAACGGTACCGGACTTGCGCGGGCTTTTCCTTCGTGGCCATGGCGACCAAGCTTACAGTCAATTCAATGGCTCAACCATTGGAGTGACGTCCACGACTCATCGATCGGGATATCTTGGTGTGATTCAAGGTGATGCAGCAAGACGGATTACTGGACGATTTTCTGGTGGCATGGAAACATCTCGCAATATCATCCAAGCAGAAGTTTTGTATGCCACTTTTAATCAGCCAGGAGTATCTAGTGCCTATTACGGCACAGACTATGACAATATTGGTTTTGGGATAGACACAAATTTAACAACGCCTACCGCGAATGAGAATCGTCCTGTAAATATGGCCGTCCGCTACCTCATCAAAGCCGCTAAGTAATTCTGTAATGAGGAACTGGAGGCTTGGGCCAATAAGGCCAGTCACCAGCCGGGCCTGGAGCTTACGCCGGTTTTCTCCAAGAGGCAATGGGTTGGGAGTTGCCCCAACATCGTTCTACGGGCCGTTTATAGGCATCTCTGGCCACGTCCAGGCATGAGCTGGCTGGTTGAAGGCAGACCACAAAGGCAAGGGCTGGCCGTCGGCCTAAGCCGCGGCCTCAAGGTTCAGGCCACCTGGTTCCAGAGCTGAAGGCCTTGCCGGCGACCAGGAGCGCATCAGCGCGGCCGGCGCAGACCTGGACACCTGGTTCCGGAACTGAAGACTGGCGCCGGCGACCGTGGGGGCCAGCCTGGGCGACCATCGAGGACCTGGCCAGCCCGGGCCTGGTGACGAGCTGGAGGCCTCGACCTTCGCCGGCGGCCGCAGCCTCGGCCTCGGAGCCCATGCCGGCCCGGCCATGACTTGGCCACCTGGCCCTGGAACTGGAGGCCCTGCCGGGCGACCAGGAGCGCATCAGCGCGGCTGGCCAGTCCTTGGCCCACCTTGACGAATTGGAGGCCGGCGCTGGCGGCCGTGGAACCCACCATACGGCCGGCCAGGGCCTAGGCGGGGTGGTTCCGGCGCCGCCCTAGTACCCGGGCAGGTGCCGGTCGGCCATGTCTCCAGAGCGGCCCGGGAGACCGGTGCTGGCGACTTTAGTCGTGGTTGACAATGAGGGCCTTCTTCTGGCAGAAATCCACGTTGTTTTTTGCGGGGCATGTTAAAAAGCCAATTGGCGAACAACGACGCTATAAAACTAATAATACCATTGATTATATATGCCATACAGTATCTCCCTCCAAAAAATTTTGGGTTAAAAAAATTGGAAATTGAAGGGAATTTTAGAAATTTGAGGGTTATGGGCTATGTTTTTCAACCCTTCCGGAATGCTACTATATTTTTAAAACGGAAGGAGAAAAATTTTTTTACACGCTTATGAGCCGATTCTCGTCTTCAAATTTCATCTATCTGGAGCCCCTGTCGGCGACCAGGAGAGCATCAGCGCGGCCGGCGCAGACCTGGCACCTAGCCCGGGAGCTGAAGGCCCTGCTGGCGACCAGGAGAGCATCAGCGCGGCCGGCGCAGACCTGGCACCTGGTTCCGGAGCTGAATGCCGGCGACGGCGGCCGTGGGGGCCAGCCCGGGCGACCATCGAGGACCTGGCCAGCCCGGGTCTGGTGACGAGCTGGAGCATCTACTTTCGCCGGCGGCCGCAGCCGCGGCCTAGGGCCTATGTCGGCCTGACGGAGACCTGGACACCTGGCCCGGGAACTGAAGGCCCTGCCAGCGACCAGGAGCGCATCAGCGCGGCCGGCGCAGACCTGGCACCTGGTTCCGGAGCTGAATGCCGGCGACGGCGGCCGTGGGGGCCAGCCCGGGCGACCATCGAGGACCTGGCCAGCCCGGGTCTGGTGACGAGCTGGAGGCATCTACTTTCGCCGGCGGCCGCAGCCGCGGCCTAGGGCCTATGTCGGCCTGACGGAGACCTGGACACCTGGCCCGGGAACTGGAGGCCCTGCCAGCGACCAGGAGCGCATCAGCGCGGCCGGCGCAGACTTAAGCCGCGACCTCGAGGATCTGGCCACCTGGTCCGGAATCTGGAGGCATTCGTCGCCGGCTATAGAGCCCATCGTGTGGCTGCCGAACCCTGGCCCTGGACAGTTTTGGCCAGATGACGAGCTGAAGGCCCGGCAAGCAGCCATAGCCGCGGCCTCGGAGTCCATGCCGGCGCCGGTGGCCGTGGGGGCCAGCCCGGGCGACCATCGAGGACCTGGCCAGCCCAGGCCTAGTGACGAGCTGGAGGCCTCGACCTTCGCCGACGGCCGCAGCAACGGCCTCGGGGTCCATGCCGGCCCTGCCAGGACTTGGCAACCTGGCCCGGAAACTTGAGGCCCTGCTGGCGACCATGGAGCGCATCAGCGCGGCCGGTGCAGACTTAAGCTGCGGCCTTGAGGATCTGGCCACCTGGTCCGGGATCTGGAGGCATTCGTCGCCGGCTATGGAGCCCACCGTGCGGCTGCCGAAGCTTGGCCCTGGACAAGTTTTGGCCAGATGACGAACTGAAGGCCCGGCCAGGCCGCGGCCTCGGGGTCCATGTCGGCCCGGCCAGGACTTGGCGACCAGGTTCCAGAGTTGAAGGTCCCGCCGGCGGCCATTAAACTCATCAGCTTAATCCTTTGTGAGGAAATAGAGCCTTGTTACGGCGAGGCCAGTTCCCATTTGACCGTTGTAGCCGGCCGTGATAGGCTCTGGATGATGGAGGTGAAAAGTGACTAAATTTTATGCTGACTTATTCGAGAAATTGACGGCCGGGGCTTGGCTGGTCGGCATTTTTCAGCACAAAATCGAGGGGATTGCGGCCGGGCTGATTTTAGGCTATATTTTATACAAGTTACGCCGAAAACAACTTGCTGGCGCCGGAGGTGGGAAATGACCATGAGCCCAACAGTGACCTGGATCGTTTATACCCTGGTGGCCGTGGTGGTCGGTATCGTAGCTCTCCGCTACGGAGATAAGCCAAAAAAATAAGATAATTAGTCAAAGACTGTCCGCCCTGCCAGTAGGCGGGCAAAAACGGCCGCTTTTCACTGCCTTCGGGGGAAGGTGGGGGAAGCGGCCGAACTTCGCTCTACGGGCCGTTTAGAGGCATCTCCGGCCAAGTCTGGGCCTGAGTTGGTAGGTGGTGATGGCCGACCACAAAGCATCAGGCGACGAACAGGAGGCTTTCGCCGACGGCCTTGGAGCGCATCAGCGCGGCCGGCCAGCTGACGAGCTGAAGGCTAGGGCGGCGGCCATGGGGCCCACCGTGCGGCCGGCCAGGGCCTGGGCGGAGTGGTTCCGGCGCCGCCCCAGGACCAGAGGCCGCTACCGGTCGGCCACGTCTCCAGAGCGGCCCGGGAGGCCGGCGCCGGTGACTTAAGCCGCGGCCTTGAGGACCTGGCCAGCCCGGGCCTGGCGGCGAGCTAGAGGCATCTACCTTCGCTGGCGGCCGCAGCCTGGGAGTCCCTGCGGCAAGGCTATAGCAAGTCCGGCACTACTTCAACGGCCTTTTGTTTTTGACAGAATTGAACGTGCTGATACACCTTAAGAATCATGGAAGCGTCCGCGTGTCCCATAACTTCGGCCACGGACTTTATATCTGCTCCCCCGGCAATGGCATAAGTTGCATAGGCATGGCGTAAATCGTAAGGACGAATCCGGCGACCAATCCCGGTCAAGGCCAAAATCTTCCGCCAACATCCTGAAGCGTTTTTTATTGGCTTACCACCGTAATGAATCACCCACTCCATGCTGGTGCTTGCATCTTCCTTACGCCATCCATCAAGCAATGGAATCAATGAGCCCTTGATGGGAATTTTCCGGACGCTAATCTGGGGATTCTTGAGCGCACACGGCATATGGATAATTCCATCTTGGAGGTCGATATGTTGCCATTTCAGCCGAAAAAGTTCGCTCGGCCCGATCCGGACGCCGGTGTGTAGGCCGATGTGGATAATCCTGATTATATGCCGTGGAGCAATTTGCAACATAGCCTTCAATTCATCGGGCGTTGGCGGGGATATTTCTTTTTGTGGGGCTGGAGGAAGGCGCAGACCGGCCAGATGGTTGAATGACAGTAATCCTTGGCCTACACCCCAGTTTATAGCAGTTCGAAACAGACCTATGCGGCGGTTGATAGTTATCTGGGATACCCCTCTTAATCGTTGGGCATCCATAAAATTGTTCAAGTCTTGTATGCCGATTTTCTTAACCTTGCAATGGCCGAAGGCATCAACGACCTGAGCCGCATGGTAGCCGTGTGTCCTTATGGTAACCTCGTTCTTTAACTTTCCGAAATATTTCCGCATTAGAGAATTAACTGTTATATTCTCATCAAGGGGTTTTGCTTTCCTCTCCATTATTTTTTTTCAGCGTCGCGGGTTTTAAGCCACGCGGCGGCCAATTCTTTAGTTGGGAATTTTTTGGTTACGGTCGAGCCCGTCCAGGCGTGTTTTAATTCGATAATCCAAATTTCCTTACCATTTTTAATGGCTTGGATTGGTTCCATAATAAGCCAACTTGCCGTTTTATCCAAGAGGACCTACCCGGCATATGGTAACACTTCCCATATGCCGGGCGTCCGGCCGCTTTGCCCGGTCAACGCCAGTTCCGGGTAGGCTTCGGCAAAACATAAAAACAAAATTATTTTAAGACGTTTCTGATGCCTCCGGCACCGTTGCCCGGAGACGGTGCCTGGCAGCACTTGGCGGCCAGATCCTCAAGGCCGCGCCCGGCCGTTGGGCCTCCAGTTCGTCACCTGGTCAACTGTCCAAGGCCAGGCTTCGCCGGCCGTGCGGATGAGCTCAAAGGCCGCCGGCGCGGTCTCCAGCTAGTCAACTGGCGGGGAGATGAGGGGATAAGCGCGGGGACCGATTATTGTCGCTCCACGGGCCGATTCGGGCCGTCTACGGAGACGCCCAGGCTTTGGCGGAGCTCGGCCATCTCTGTCTTCGTGAGTCTGATGGAGTCCGAGGACGCGGCTAAGGCCGCCCGGCGTTGATTTGACATTTAGGCCCTTATGAAACTATAATTAGAGCTGTAAAACGCAAATAACGCCGTAATTTTGATCCTGGAGGAACACCATGAAGAATCTACCCATCGCTATTGCGGCCATGATTATTACGGGTCTCTTTTGTCTCGGTTGCGGCGAACCGAAATTGGACACCTCTAGTGACCAGGCTTTCGCCACCTCATTGGAAAAAATGTATAGTTCCGTTTCCGAAACCGAGAGAGTCGTTTTTCTTGGTTATATTGACTTGGTGATGGAAGACAGAGATCATTTAAAAGTTAATCCGCCAAGTTGTGATGATATTATTAAATTGTATTCTCTTATTACAGCGTGGGGTAAGAAAAAAGAACTGGAGCGGATCAATAGCTTAAATGGGTTGACCAAGAATAATATTATAACTCAAGGTAAAACAATATGGAAAAAAGGCTTGGAAGAGCAACTTGCGGAAGTCGATAAAAAAATTGAAGAGGCAAATTCTTACGCTGAGGCATTCAAAAAAATCGACATAGAACTCGGCTCAGTTGAAGCCGGCGAAGCCAGTAGCCTGTTCGGTAAAGGAAAGATAGGTTCTTTAAGCGTAAATCTAACGATTACTAATGGGTCATCATTAAAGCTTAAGAGCTTTGGTGGTGGTACGGTGATTTTTTTTGATGAAAATGGAAAAGAAGTCAATCATATGACAGCCCATTTGTCCAGTTTTATTGCAGCCGATGAGAGCCGTCCTTTCGAAGAGCGTTATCATGGCGGCTCTGGGCTCGGGCTGGAGGCCGGAAAAACGATTAAAGGCAGATTGACTTCAAAAGAAGTCTTAGACCTTCCTTTCCCGACTCAATCAAAGTTCACGGCGGCTTTTACAAACGTGCCAATTAAACCTACCTTTGATGTAGGATATGAAAGGTATGGAAATTCCGCCCAGGATACAGAGAAAGAACTGGAACAACTCAACGAAAAGAAAGCTCAAATTCAGGCGGACCTTGCAAAGATTATGTAGTTTACGCTTGATTCATAGAAGCAAAAGAAATGGCTGAACAGCTTTGTTCAGCCATTTCTTTTGTAACTGCCCCTGGCCACCAGGTCAGCCGGTGCCCTTAGACCAGTACCGAACTGTGTATGGCCGGGCCGAAAGATACTTCCAGGAAAGCACCCAGCACCAGTAAGGGGCCGAATGGCAGCGGCTTGCCAGCACCAACCGTGCCCATTTGTTCGGCCGTCCTCGCTTATTGAGGTCCTAGCCCAAGTGACGATCTGGAAGCAACTGCCGGCCGCCGGCGACTTGGCCCGGGGGCCCGCTGCCAGGTGATGTCTTTATTTAACCCATTGACGTTGAGCGTAGCGAATAAGTCCCCCCCTTGAGGGGGCAGGATGGTAAAACCTAGGGTGGAACACTAGCGTTTTACCTATCCTGCCTTCTCGTTGTGGCCAAATATTGCCAATTATGGCCAAATATTGCCAAAAATTCTAAAATTGGCCATTGTTGGCCAAAATTGGCCATTATTGGCGATTTTGGGTAATTGGTCACTTGCGGCCACAAAACTGATTATCTAGTCTAAAAATGCGTTGATGACTGCGGTTGCCCCGCTTTTTCGTGCGGAATTAAGGTGAGCATAGCGGCTGGTCATTCCAAGCGTGGAATGGCCCAGCAGTTCGCTAACCACATATAACGGTTGGTCTTTCTGCACAAGCCAAGAGGCAAAAGTATGGCGCAAAGAGTGAAAAACGACTATATCTCGGGGGTCGGTCAGGCCCACATTTAAGCCAAGTTCTTTGACAGCTTTGTTGAATTGTCTGTTGATGGCAAGATGAGGCTTGCCGAGGGCGTTAGGGAATACCAACTGGCCAGGCCCCAGCCGACAGTCCTGAAGCATATAGAAGGCCGTATCCGGTATATAGACGCTCCGATTTTTCCCGTTCTTGGGGTTTACTATTCTAATTAGTCTATCGACCAGGTTGATGTGTTCCCCGCGTAAATGGAAAATCTCCCCAGCCCTCATGCCTGTGCTGAGACTCAGGAGCGAAATTTGCCAAAGTTGTTCATTTTTTCGCTTTAAGGTCGCCAGAAGCAAGTTGGCTTCCTCCTTGGTCAAATAACGCTGTCGGGCGCTATCCTCACAAGGCGTGGAAATCTTTGACGCGGGATTGGAATTATGATATAAGTTGTAGTGAATCAGGCAGTTAAAGACACGCTTGATGAGGTTCAGGATGTGTTTTACGGTCTGCGGGCTTAACCCGGACTTGAGGAACCTGATTTTCAGGCCATCCAACAAAAAGGGAGTTATCTCGGAAAGCCTCAGACTTCCGATGGTCTCCCGTAAATGCTTCCGGTATCTGTTGGCTTCGCAATAACCAGATCGGGCATTAAATTGGATTTTGAACTCCCAAACAAGACCCCAGGCATCGTTGAATGTTACGCTGGAATCCAGAGGTAAGGAAACCCCTAAAGTAGAATAACTCATGATTATGGCCTCCCTCGAAAAGAATTTTATTGTCTTTTCGGGAAGAGGCTCCAAGCCCAAAAGTTCTTTCCTGATAAATCAACGGCCTTCTAAGCCGTGGGTTGCAGGTTCGAATCCTGCCGGGCGCACCAATTTCATGAAATAGCGTTTCCTCGCGTATCGGCGGTCTGCGATTTAATGTAATATTAAACCAGATGCTTCCATGCTATAATAAAAATGATCGGTAAATTCCAAAAATGGCCGGGGAATCAAATCCCTGCCCATTTTTTTTAGCCGGCCGCGGCGTCCCTCGCCAAAGTCCGGCCGAATGGAGAATTAAAACATGCCAGGGGCCCCGGACGATAAAAGCAAGTCATTTCAGATTATTAACAGTATACTTAACGCGGTTGACGCCTTCATCTGCGTAACTGTGCCGGATACTTGCGAAATTCTTTTCTTAAATGACCGCTTAATCAAGAATTACGGGCTGACCGATGACGGCGCCGGGCGTATCTGCTATGAACTCTTAAGGGGCCAAAACGTAAGATGCCCCGAATGCCCCTACTTCCACCTGGAAAAGGACCCGACCAAGGCGGTGGTCTGGGAGCAGCATGAACCCCTGGTCAACCGGACTTTCCGGAAAGTCGGCCTGTATATGGATTGGCCGGACGGCCGCAAGGCTCATATCGAATACGGCTTCGATATAACGGATATTCTCCAGACTCAAGCTGAACTTGAACGCCGCATCGCCGTCTCCGGCGCCTTGAACCAGACCCTGGAAATTTTCTGCGCCCAAAAGGAAGGGACCTTCGAGGAGGTCATGGCCGCCGGCCTGCGTTCCATCGCCCAGATCCTGGATATCGACCGGGTCAGCGTTTACCGTTACGCTGACAGCGACGGCCAGGGGTGGCCGGACCAAATGTTCCGCTGGGTTAGAGGCGCCCAGAGCCTGGAAAAGTCCAATTTGAATTTTTTGCGCCAAAGCGAGGTCTTTGCCGGCTGGCTCGAGACGCTCCGGGCCAATCAGTGCGTCAACCAAAGATATGGCGACATGTCGCCCGTTGAGGCCGCCTTTGTCCGGCCATTCGGCCTAAAATCCATACTTATGGTTCCGGTCTTTCTGCATGGACGCCTTTGGGGCTGCGTCAACTTCCAAGACCACACCCGGGAGAGGCTTTTCGAAAACCAAACCGTTGAACTCATGCGGGCCGTGGGGAATATCTGCGGCAGCGCGATAATCCGGGCTCAGGCCGAAAATAAGGCCGCCGCGGCCAACGAGTTCAACCGCATGCTTTTTTCGACCGCGCCCATGGGTTTTCTGCTCTATGACGCCGATTTCAAGGCCCTGGACTGCAACGAGCATCTGGCCGCCCTGGTAGGGCTGACCAAAGCCGAATATTTACGGGATTTTTATAAACTTCACCCCGAATTTCAGCCCGACGGCCAGAACTCAATCGAAAAAGCCAAAAAAATCATGGAAATGACCATCAAGGGGCAAAGCGTTTCCACGGAATGGATGCACCTCTCCGCCCAAGGCGAAGTCATACCCCTGGACCTCAAAACAGCCCGGATTAAACTTGACGGCCAGGATATAGGCATCTCCTACGTTTACGACCTCCGCCACATAAAGAAACTGGAAAAAAGCGTCAGCGAGGCCGAGGAAAAGGTTCGGCTTCTCCTGGACTCGACCCCCATCTGCTGCGAGCTTTGGGATGAGGACCTGAAAGCCCTGGCTTGCAATGAGGCGGCCCTGAAATTTTACGGCTTGGGCCATAAACAGGAATATCTGGATAATTTCGGGAAATTTTGGCCGATCCGCCAGCCCCAGGGCAAGTCTTCCGCGGAATTGGCCCGTTCCTGCCTGGCCCGGGCCCTCACGGCCGGGGAAGCCGAATATGAATGGTTCGCCCTGACCGCCTCGGGAGAGCAAATCCCGGCCCGGGTCATCCTGAACCGGCTGAAATACGGGGACGTTTATATAGTGGCCGCCTACACCATCGATATGCGTGAACATAAACGCCTCCTGGATGAAATTGAAACCTCCCTGTTCAAGGCCCAAGAGGCCAGTCGGGCCAAAACGGATTTCATGACCCGCATAAGTCATGAAATGCTGACCCCCATGAACGGCATAATGGGCATGACTCAGGTTATCCAAATGCATTCGGAGGATCCCGACGTATTGGATTGCGCGGGACATATCATGGAAGCCGCCCAGGATCTGCTCAAAATGGTCAATGACGTCCTGGAAATGTCCAGCCTCGAATTCGGCTCCTTGAAGATTGCGAAATCCGAATTTTCAGTAAAGTCCGTGCTTGATGGCCTTCGCCAAAACTTAGAGCGGCACCTGGCCCATAAAAGGCAGACCTTCTCGGCTGAAATCGATCCCCTGCTTCCCGATATCCTGGTGGGCGACGAAGCCAAATTGGCCCGGATACTGGGCCAACTCTTGGGGAACGCCGTGAAATTCACCCCGGAGGGCGGGTTTGTCCGGCTGAATGCCTGGATTAACGACCAGGATAAGGAACAGATAAATGTCGGTTTCGAAATAGTGGACAGCGGCATAGGCATAACCAAGGAGCAGCAGGAGAAGTTGTTTTATATCTTCGAACAGGGGGAAGGGGTTTTGACCCGGAGGTTCTCCGGCCTGGGGCTGGGGCTGGCCTACTGCAAAAAATTAGTCGAGCTTATGGGCGGGCAAATCCAAGTCCAGTCCGAACCAGGGCAGGGAACCAAGGTCAATTTTAACTGCCAGCTTACGAAAAGCCATAAGGCCTAACCAGGCCAGGGGCTGGCCGGGCCGCCTGGAACCGCTTATACTTTTAAAATGAATTCCCACTCTTTTTCCTTATTATCATCGCGGTTATATCTGATTTTTGTCATAGCCGCCGCAATTAGAAGGGGGATGTTGGGCAGGATACTGATCCCCATCGGTTTTTTTCCTTCAAGGCCCGATTCGATAATGGATTCCGTTATCACAATCATGGCCGGCTCATCGGAATTGGATTTGACATCTAAATTTTCATTTGGAAAAACCGAGTAGAAACAGTCAATCAGGCCGCCGCTGATTTTATTCTCTATGCGGCCGAAATATGTCCAATGGCCGTTATAATCAATTTTCTCCTTGGCTTCCCTGTTCATGGCCTGGAGAGGGCTTTCGTTCTGTTCCACGTGCCCGCCGACCCCGTTTAAATACCCTTTTTGCCAGGGCGGACGATTCTTTTTCAGCAGGACAACTTCATCCAGGGAGGGGGAAAACAAAAAACCCAGAACAAATATTTGCATTATCGTCCCTCGGCCCACTAAATCTCTATTTTCGGGAAGTGTAATATTTTATGGTACTAAGCCGGCCGGCCGGCGGCGAACACCCTCTTGAACAACCCATGTCCCTGATTTTATCACAGCCAAATTAAAAATCGCCTAAATTTTTTAAGCCAGCCGGGGGGAATGGTTTTGAAGGCTTGGGGTGGGCTCAAGGCTGGCTTGCGGCGTTATTTTCGCCCGGGTCTCTTTCTATGGACCGGCTGCCGCAGCGCGGACAGGCGGCCAAGTCTAAAATGCCGGTGAGGCCGCAGGCCAAACCCGGTTTCTTCAGGACCTCCTCGTCATCTAAAATCAAGGCCCTGCCGTTGCGGAATTTTATGAACCTGGCCCCGCAGGCCTGGCAAAGATAAGCCTTGTTTTGACCTGTGGCCATATAGCAATCTCCGTAAACCCCTGGGTTTGACGATGACAAAAGGCCCAGCCCGGCCCGGGGGCCGGCTTGGCCCTTGGCGCCGGCCCCCTTGGGGCTTTTAAAAATTTCTTGACGGTCAATAAATATTAATTATAATGTTTTCAATCACCTTCTTTGAAACGGCCTTTGTTGGGCCGCTTACTCGGATTGGGGCCCAAGTATGAGCAGCCTTCAACACCTGTTCAGCCGCGGCGATGTCAAGCGTTTAAAGGATGACGCCCTGGACGCGGCCAGGGAAATCCGCACCTTGGAAGCCCGGAGCGCGGCCCCCGATGCCTTTGTCCTGATTGCCGGCGACGGCCGCCAAGCCTTGGTCAAAGATCGCCACGGCCATTTCCGGCTGGACGATTTTTTCGAGATCATATCCACCTTTTCTTCCCGGCGCGAAGCCGAGGAGTTGGCCCGGGCCTATAACGCCAAGGTGTCTAGCAATTTAAAAGTCAAGCCCGCCCCGGCCCGGGATTTTTTCGAAGCCCTCCTGGTCAGCAAAAAAGAGGAACTGGGACAGACCTTGGACATTCTGGCCCAGATCGACGGCACCCCCTGGTATGCCGCCGACTCCGAGCCCGGTTCCAAGCGGGCCTGGTTCAACAGTTGACCGGCCGAAGGACGCCGGGTTTTTCGTAAACCCGATGGCTTGCCGCTTTTCGTCTGCTCGGGCAAGGGAGGCCTCTCCCCGGGGCCGCCGGCCCCGGCCCCCTAAACTAACCAAGATCAAATTTTTTCAGCTTGGCGGCCAGGGTCTTGCGGGTGACGCCCAGGGCCTGCGCGGCCCGGCTCTTGTTGCCTCCGGCCGCGGCCAGGGCCTGGCCCACGGCCATTTTTTCCAAAGCCTCCAGGTTAAGGGGCAGTTCGGCCTGGAGGGCTCCCGGGACGGCCCCCGGCGACCCCAGGCTGGGCAGATCCTTTTCGGTCAGGCAATCGCCCCGGGCCAGGATGACGGCCCGCTCCAGGACGTTCCGCAATTCCCGGATATTGCCCGGCCAATGGTGGCCGGCCAGGAGGCGGAGGGCCCCGGGGGTGAGGCCCTTGACCTCCTTATGGTTTTTCCGGGCGCAGCGCCGGATGAAACTGTCGGCCAGGGCCGGCAGGTCTTCCAGGCGTTCGCGCAAGGGGGGCAGGCGGATGGTCATCACGTTGAGGCGCCAGTAGAGATCTTCGCGGAAACGGCCGGCCGCCACTAGGG
>Ga0268262_10002493_pt1 | contig 21165 bp, 16 predicted proteins | sample TergutNc150P3_FD_190354 | JGI IMG/M metagenome (GOLD analysis project Ga0268262, IMG submission 190354) | Nasutitermes corniger P3 segment gut microbial community from laboratory colony in Florida, USA - Nc150 P3 (SPAdes) (version 2) | ecosystem: Host-associated > Arthropoda: Insects >... | reverse complement strand
GCTTCAATACCGCCCGTTCCTCAGGTTTCAATTTAATTTGTTTTCTCTCCATGTAGTATCTCCTCCCATGACTTATGATACTACATTTCTTACTCTTTGTATAGTTTTAGCCTTTACAGTCTACTAGTGTACCAGTCATCAAAAATGAGTGGACACTCAGCGTTCCCTGTGTGTTATTTATTTGCAGTTTTAATTAATGAGTATAATAATAGTGCTGATTTCTCAATAATTTGAATGAAAAATTCTGCCGGTAATATGCTGTCCGCTTGGTTTATACGTCTTTGGTATTCATTTTTTTTACCGGAAAATACTGTTTTTAATCTGTCTGTGCAAACTGTTTGCGGCATATCACAAAGCGCCCAACATTCCGTACGCCCTAATACGCCGGGCATTTTTCCTGCCGGAATATGCAAAGCATTGGTATTTTTCTTATATGGTCTTTTGGTAGTGAATGGGATTACTATAGCCAATTTTGACCTTTTGTGAGGATAAACTATAACAACAGGACGAATTTTACCTATTTCTGGCTTTATATTTGCAATTATTTCATGATTCTGGATTATTTTAGAATTTTTCTTGTCCCAACAATCTTCTAATTGACACATTAATACTTGGGATTTTTTGACAAAATTTACAGAGCCATTTGACATGATTACCCAAAGTTGCTTTTTTAGCCCCCATAAAATGAGGGCGGGAACCCTGATCGGGATAGTAAAAGTGTCTGTCCTCCGCTAGAGGAGGTGGCGACCTTCTACACTTATATAATACGGAATTTTAATACAAAAAGTCAAGTATTTTTTTTGATATTACCTGCTTACCGCTCACATCATAGTATCACTAATTAACGTTGTTATTGAAAGTGAGGGCAAGATGTATGCCTAAAAATTTTCTTTGGGGTCCTGTCCGGGAAAAAAGCGGCGCGGACGGCGAGATAAATCTCGCCTCAATTATTCATCTTGGATGATCTATTTAGCGCCTGGGCTTGTAGAATTATTCATCTACACCCTACGGGTGCTTGCATTGCCCCTCAACGGGGCGCGGCACTTTTTTCCCGGCCACCCCTCAAGTATTTTATTCGGCATACATCTTTTTCGCGTTTTTTAAAAAGTGGTATCAGACATCTTACCCCATATCTCGCGTAGATGTTGCACGTAACGACACTACGCTAAACTGGTGTCAGGAACTCCGCGCCGATATCTGCATTACTTTTTCGTCCATTTAGAATCATAAAAGCTGCTTGGTCTCGTATACGTTCCTCTACCTCCAGTAAGGTACTTTTCGCGCAAGTCATTGTCGAATGGTGACAACCACCCATAATAACTATCATGTCCTCCAAAATTATCAGCGAGGATCGTTCCTTGAAATGTTACGCTGGTAAGTTTAGTGCAACCACCAAAAGCACCTTTCCCAATGCTGGTAACGCTGTTCGGTATTGTTACGCTGGTAAGGCTAGTACAACCGCTAAAAGTGAAAACCTCAATGCTGGTAACGTTGTTCGGTATTGTTACGCCGGTGAGATTAGTGCAACCGCGAAAAGCGTAAGACCCAATGTTGGTAACGCTGTTTGGTATTGTTACGCTGGTGAGGCTAGTGCAACCGCGAAAAGCGTAAGACCCAATGTTGGTAACGCTGTTCGGGATTATAACGCTGGTAAGACTAGTACAACCGCTAAAAGCAAAAACCTCAATACTGGTAACGCTTTTCGGTATTGTTACGTTGGTCAGAAGTTTATTGTCTCTAAACCCGCTAAGATATGTGACGCTGTTCGGGATTGTAACATTTGCCAGTTCGTTTTCGGAGAATGTATTTCTACCAATATAAGTGATGCCTTCCGGAATCTGGACTGCCACAAGTTTTTTCCCTTGAAAAGCTCCATAAAAATCATCATCATCGTCCTCTACTCCATACAGCGCCTTTACCGCAACTCCGCCAATCGTGGCAGGAATGCGGACACGAGTAGAATCTCCTGTGTATCCTGTTATTACTGCTCCATACTGGGTCTCGTAATACACATAATCGTCCTCTCTCTTGCTGGCTAAAGGCAAATTATAAGCATAGGTTCCCGTTTTGCGGTCGTTGGCAATATAGCTGTAAAATACCGGGATAGAATCAAAGCGGACATTGATGTTTGCGGCGAGCGTGAAGGACGGATTGCCGCTTTTATCAAATACATCATCATCTATATATCTGATTGTTGACGGAAGGCTGACGCTCATGCATTTTGTATCTGCAAATGCTCCAGAGTTAATCTCTTCCACTCCTTCGGGAATGATGATGGTGGCAAGGGTAGTATTGCCTCTGAACGCGTGATAACCAATCTCTTTTACAGAACCGGAGATAGTAATGCTGGTAAGTTTGTTGTCTTTGAACGCCCGACTGCCGATGTACGTAACGCTATTCGGAATGATAACATTGGTCAGTCTGTTGTTGGCAAATGCCGAATTGCCTATGTATGTAACATTATTCGAAATTGTAATGCTGGTAAGTTTGTTGTCTTCAAATGCCGCATTGCCGATTGTCGTAATGCCTCCCGGAATGGTAACGCTTGTAATATCGGCTTTTCTGAACGCTTCCTCACCGATAGCCGTAATTTTTTTGCCGCCGATGACTGCCGGAATTACGACAACGGTGTCAAAACCGGTGTACTTGGTGATAACACCGTAAGCGTCCACCACAAAATCACTCGCGTTTTGTGTGAATGCTGGCACGCATAAAACCAGCAATAGCAGCGCGGATGTAATGATTCTTTTCATTTTTCAACTCCTTTCTGTACATTTTCCGTTGTACAGATATAAAAAGCCGTTATTTCCGCATACGCGGAAATCAAACCAAAGGTTCGACGACGTTTTTCCGTGATTAATGATAAAATTGTGTGAAAAAGTGATGTTTTTTTGTCTGTATAATTGATTATTACACGTGGGGGGGGGGGGGCAAATAATGCACGCCATCAAGGCGTGTAGCTGAACCAAATCTAAACGCCCCGGCGCCGAACAGCTCCTACACGATGAACAAAATGAGGCGAGCTTCAGCTCGCCGTCCGCGCCGCGGTCATAGCGAGGTATACAACAGTCTTTAGAAATGTAATGAATCACGATCCCATTCCCTCACTTACAACAGCACGCCGTTTCAAATTTTTTTTGCATTAAATGATTATATTGTGATTTTCTGCTTATCATGGCATTATTTTCGCTCATTAGAAGTATTTTCAACTTTTTAAGACTATTTGTCAAGTTAAAAAACACTCATCGCCCCACAGTTAAATTATTCCCTAATTAATGAATAAATCCCATGAGCGGGTGCGGAAAGCCACAGCGGCGACATTGGCGTGCTTCCTACAATGCCACGTCAAAGCGTCCATCAAAACATTCCATTAATGCCAAACAAAAACGTGCGTCCATTCAACCCTCGCCACACAAGGAGCCGCTGTGGCTTTTAGCACACGCTCACGGAATTAAATCAATAAAATAGAAAATATTTACGTGAGTACTAAATGAATATTTATCTCTTCATGAGAGCTTTTTTGAATTTACTTCCATAAATAAAGATAGTATAATAAATCCATGAAAACAAAGAATGTTCTGCCTATTGACCGCCACGGCTACGACTTTATCCCCCCCCAATACCTGCCGCCAGGCGCGGATGAATACTGGCGGCGGAACGCGCAACAGACAGAATTGTTTTCTAAAAATAAGGATAGCTGGCGGCGGCTGAGACCCGAAGAAATAGAAATATTAATTCAAAATAAAAACTACTGCGCTAAGTGGGAAGACTTTTTAGTAACAGATCCATTTGATCCTTCGTTGATCCGCGATTCAAATTTTTATGGTCTTGTGCGCATAGGCTCTTTGCAAAATGTTCTGCTCAAACATCATGACTTTTGCATACCCGCCGGGGTTCGTTACAGTACAATTGTTTCCTGCGACATTGGCGATGACACCGCAATTCAGAATTGCGCGTTTGTTTCCAATTATATTATCGGGAATAACTGTATCCTCTCTGAAATCAATGAATTGCAGACTACCAACCACGCAAAATTCGGCAATGGTGCGATAAAGGACGGCGAGGACGAAGAAGTGCGCGTCTGGATCGATGTGATGAATGAGTCCGGCGGACGTTCAATTTTACCGTTTGATAAAATGATCGCCGCAGACGCTTATCTTTGGGCAGCGTACCGCGATGATACTGCGTTAAACGCAAAACTGACGGAGATTACGCAAAAACAATACGGAAGCTTACGGGGCAGTTACGGAGTTATCGGGTCAAATGCGGTGATTAAAAGTTGTTCGATTATAAAGGATACGGCGGTGGGGGAGTGCGCTTACATTAAGGGAGCGAATAAACTTAAAAACATTACGATACAGTCGTCCGCCGAAGAGCCTACGCAGATAGGCGAGGGCGTGGAAATGGTGAACGGCATTGTGGGATACGCCTGTAACGCTTTTTACGGTTCCAAGGCGGTGCGTTTTGTCATGGGCAGGAACAGTAATTTAAAGTACGGGGCGCGGTTGATTCACTCTGTGTTAGGTGACAATTCCACGGTGTCATGCTGTGAGATACTCAATAATTTGATCTTCCCCGTGCATGAACAGCACCACAATAATTCGTTCTTAATTGCAAGTCTTATTGAGGGTATGTCGAATATGGCAGCGGCTGCTACAATCGGCAGTAACCACAACAGCAGGGCAAATGACGGTGAAATACGCGCTAAACGCGGTTTTTGGCCCGGGTTAGCTGTCAGCTTGAAACACTCAAGCGTATTCGCTTCTTTTGTGATTATCGCCAAGGGAGATTATCCGTCGGAGTTAAATATTCCGCTGCCGTTTTCGCTTGTAAACAACAATGTGCATAAAGACCATCTTGAAGTAATGCCCGCGTATTTTTGGATGCATAACCTGTATGCGCTTGAACGCAATTCATGGAAAACTAAAACCCGCGACAAAAGAAAAATAAAAATTCAGAGAATAGAATCGGACTATCTTGCGCCTGATACTGCTGAGGAAATAATTGCCGCTTTGTCCCTCCTTGAAAAATGGCTGCTTGAGAACGAAATCTTACCTATGAGTATTATGGAAATGAGCGGTAAAATACTGCAGGGCGAGGCTATGCGAAAAATAAACTGCAATCATTTTGAAAACAGTAAGAGAACTCAGGTTGTAATAAAGCCGCTTGAAGCGACTCTCGCATACCGTCAGATGCTGTATTATTATGCTGTTAAAGCCATCGTTGAATATTTTGATTCAAGACCGGAACTGAATTACAAAGGCCTGTGCGATGTGTTAGGTGAAAAAGAGCGCGTAAAAGACTGGGTAAACGCCGGTGGTCAAATTGTTCCAGCTTTCCGCGTGGATAAACTGAGGAAGGAAATAGGCGAGGGCAGGTATAAAAATTGGGACGAGATTCACCGTGTGTACGATCTCTGGAACGAAGAGTATCCGCTTGATAAAAGCCGTCATGCCTGGGCGGTTCTTGAGTTCCTTCGCGGGACAGATGAAATTCCGGATACCGAGACTTTTAATAAGGAATTAACAATAGTTCTTGATATTCATCACTGGATAGAAGAACAGATTTATGAGAGCAGGGCAAAGGATTTCCGTAACGAGTTTAAAAAAGCCACATTTCGCAATCACGCGGAGATGGAACAGGTGCTTGGAAAACCGGAGGACAATGCTTTTATACGCCTGGTTAAAAAAGAGGGAATCAGTTTTAGAGAGATGATCGACAGAGTAAGCGCCAGGTTGTAACTGCTCCCTTCGACAGGCTCAGGGAACGGCTTCTCCAGTGTGGTCGCTGAACTTGTGAAGCGACCAGCTTGCGACAAGCCTAAATCAGCTTAATCCGGCTTTTCTGCGGGAGTAAACGTCAAAGAAGACCGCAAAGAGTAAGATTAACGCTCTTACCACATACTGATAATGAGTGCCCAGGTTCATCAAAGACATACCGTTGTTAATGGAACTCATTACAAAACCGCCGACAATAACGCCGATTACAGAACCAATGCCGCCGCCCGCGGAAACGCCGCCGATGTAACATGCGGCAATAGCGTCTAATTCAAAAAGGTTGCCGGCCTGGGGCAGGGCGCTGTTCATGTAGCCTGTACTCACAACGGCGGCAAGCCCCGTCATTATGCCCATGAAACAAAAGACGATAAATGTTACCAGTTCTGAATTGATACCCGAAAGTTTTGCGGAACGGGGGTTGCCTCCGACCGCATAGATGTAGCGCCCTAAAACGGTATTGTTCAAGATAAAATGAAACAAAAATATGGTAATGCCTAGAATTAAAGCGACAATGGGAAGACCTCTATAACGGGCAAAACGCTCCGCAAGCCCCAAGATTAAAAAGCTGATTAATACAAGTTTGGTTATGAATAGCGGTAATGAGGAAATTTCAAATTCATTTTTTATTTTTTTATTTCGCGCATAAAATTCGGAAACAAAGAAAATTACAAGTAAAACTATTGCGACTATTATCGATGTGGGATAATAGGGTCCTATTTTTTGAAACTTCATTATTTCATCAAGTGTGCCGGTGGCAAGAAGAGAGTAGCCTGTGTCATGAGGATTGACAGGGGTAACTTTTGTAATCAAATATGTAAGACCGCGGAATAACTGCATACCGGAAAGTGTAACAATAAAGGACGGTAGTCTTCCATAAGCTACCCAAGCTCCCTGATACGCGCCTACAGCCCCGCCCATTAAAAGAGCCGCAATAAGCGTTACAAATGTTCCTGCGCCTGTATTGTAAATCATCGTGCTTAACGCGCCGACTAAGGCGCAAACGGAACCGACAGAAAGATCGATGCCCTGTACAATAATGACCATTACCATACCGACGGCGAGGATAAGAACATAACTGTATTGGAAAAATATATTTGTTATATTCCGCTCATTCCAGTTATTCCCGCCTGTTAACGGTATGAATATTATCATAATCAAGGCAAGCATGATGAACATTGAATAATTTCTGATATTATTTTTTATCAGTGTTTTAATATGGGGAGGAAGAATTAATGAAAGAGTATATATTGATAAAGTTATTAATGAAACAACCAGGCCGATAAAAATTAAATAACCGCCGAATTGTAAATTTATTTTATCACCGGTTAATAACCTAAGTATAATAACATCAGAAACTGAATCACTTATTACTCCCGTTATTACTATCGTTAAAAAAACACAACATAGTATAGAAACTACTAAAGTAATCCAATCATAAACAAGATTTAATTCCCTCTTCATAACAAGCGGAATAAGCAATAAACCGCCTAAAAGAGTCGATATAAAGAAAACAAATATCGTTATGTTGACAATATTAATATTTCCGGATTTCAATATAATATTCAAAAAGCCAAAACCGGTTGTATTGAAAAATATAGGCAAAAAGAAACCTATAATAACAAGCAAAAGGGAAATCCTGCCGGCTATACGCAAAGTAGGTTTTTCGGTTGAAGCAGTTATCGGTTCATTCATCGTATTTTCTCCTCAATCAATTCATCCGACCAGCGCCAGATGCATTATTTTTTCCTGGGTTGCCTCTTCTTTATTCAGCACCCCTTTTATTTTACCTTCATTCATTACATAGATACGGTCGGCCATACCCAGCGCTTCGGGAAGTTCCGAGCTGACCATAATCACGCTCTTGTCGGCGGCGATTATTTTGTTTAGTATCCCGTAAATTTCCGTTTTAGCGCCGACATCAATACCCCTTGTCGGTTCGTCAACTATAAAAATATCAGGATTTGCGAAAAGCGTCTTGCTTACAACAACCTTCTGCTGGTTGCCGCCGGACAGGTTTCGCACCATCTGGTTTATAGACGGCGTTCTTATATTCAAATCCCTGCAGTAACGCTCGGCTTCTATAATTTCTTTTTGATTATCAATAATCCCGAAATTTGATATTTTATTTAAACTGGCGTGAGTGATATTTGTTTTTACATCTTGAATTAATACAAGCCCAAGATTTTTTCTGTCTTCGGAAATATATCCTAACCCCGAATTAATTGCGGCGCGTGGATTTTTAAATTTATACTTTTTTCCGTTAATTATTAACTCGCCTTCGCTGCGGTAACCGTAGGAATTTCCAAAAATGCTCATCATTAGTTCCGTGCGCCCCGCTCCCATCGGGCCGCAGAACGCTAGAATTTCACCTTTGCGAAGGTAAAAGGAAACGTTATCAACTACTTTTATTTCGTGGTAATCAGGATGATAAACCGTCCAGTTTTTAACTTCCATTACAATTTTGCCCGGGGATGATTTTCTTTCCGGAAAGCGGTGAGTCAAATCACGGCCTACCATGTCTTTGATGATCATTTCTTCCGTAAGGTTGTCGCCCTTAACATCATAGGTGTTGATGGAATGGCCGTCGCGTAAAATTGTTACCCTATCGGCTACCTTTAAAACTTCATTTAATTTATGAGAAATTATCACCGAGGTAATACCTTGGCGTTTAAATTCAATTATCAGATTAAGGAGTTTTTCGCTCTCGTCGTCGTTAAGCGAGGAAGTCGGCTCGTCTAAAATGAGCAGTTCTGTTTTTTTGGAAAGGGCGCGGGCAATTTCAACTAACTGCTGTTTTCCAACGCCAAGCTTGCTTACAATTGTTTTGGGCGGCTCACGCAAGCCTACTATATTTAAATACTTTTTTGATTCTTTTATATATTTGTTCCAGTTGATTATGCCAAATGTCGTCTCCATGTGGCCCAGGAACATATTTTCATAAATTGAAAGATAGGGGCTAAGCGCCAATTCCTGATGAATAATTGAAAGCCCTTCGTTTTCGCTATCTTTAACTGTGTTATAATTAGTCTCTCGTCCTTTGTAAAAAACTTTGCCTTCGTAACTGTCTCTTGGATATACGCCGGAGATACAGCTCATAAGCGTGGACTTGCCCGCGCCGTTTTCTCCGCACAAAGAATGAATCTCGCCTTTTTTAACTTTTAAATTTACATTTTCAAGCGCTTTAACCCCAGGGAATTCTTTGGTGAGGTTTTGAATTTCAAGAATATATTCGCTCATAAATCCTTCGTATTGGAAGTCAAATTTATACAGATAAAAAAAATACCCGGCTGTTCAAAAACAACCGGGTAATCATAACTTAAACTAGTTTTTTAACAGGATACCGCGATCAAGTCTGTCGTCATAAAATCCGGCGTCTACCGGGACGGCAATATTATCTTTAGTAACAAGGATTGGATCCAATAGATAGGTTTTTACGTATTTTTTACCGGTATTGCCAATTTCAGCGAGATCGCCTTCAGCAAGAACTGCGCCGGGAATATTAACAGGTTGTTTTTTAAGAACCTGGTCAACCAAAAGGATGGCTGCTTCCGCGAGTTTAGCGGTGTCTTTAAATACTGTGCTGTATTGCTCGCCGTTCTTGATTGATTCGGCGGATGCATATTCAGCGTCCTGACCGGATATTACCGGCAGTTTGCTCTTGTATTTGGCGTCCATTTTGCATGCTTCAAGGATGGCGCGGGCAAGTGTGTCATTAGGCGCTAAAACCGCATCCAGGGTAACGCTCTTGGCATCGTTGCTTAAGAGGTTTTCCATGCGTTCTTTGGCTTTGGGAGCCTGCCAGCCTTCGGTGGCTATTCTCTGGAAATTGTCGCTGTCTGCGGATGTTTTCGGATACGGTCCGATAACTTTGAGTACGCCTTTGTCGATAAAGGGAGTAAGAATGCTCATTGCTCCGTCAAAGAAGAAGAAAGCGTTTCCGTCTGTCGGTGAACCGGCAAAAAGGGTGATCAATTTGGGAGCTGACGCGGTTGCGCTGTTCAGATCGAGTCCGTCTACGATACTCTGAGCCTGAAGAACGCCGACTTTGAAGTTGTTGAATGTGATAAAATAATCATAATCCGCTGAATTGGCGATTATGCGGTCATAAGCGACTACTACAACTTTATCCTTGCCTGCTTCGGCAATTACGGAAGCAACGCCGTCATTGATACAGCCAACTACCAGCGCTTTTGCGCCCTGGGTCAGGAAGCTCTGAATCTGCTTATTCTGAATGGGCTGATCTGCGTCGCCGTACTGAACTTCGGCGCGATAACCTAGTTTTTCAGCTTCTGCTTTAAGAGAACTACCGTCTTTTGTCCAGCGAAGAACGTGGGTTTCCGGCATGGCAATACCAATATCAAGTTTGCTTTTGCAACTGATTACCATTGTGGCAGCCAATGCCAGTACTAAGAGTACTGCTAAAATTTTTTTCATGTTATTTCCTCCAAGAAATGAATATTAATTTGCCCTTATTATAGCAATTGTTTTCGCTTTTAGCAAGTATTTTAAACGTCTTTTCATAATGTAAAATAATCAATATAATACTATATATGCCAAAAATTGAAGTAAATGAAGAAGTCTTTTATACTCTTGCCGGATGTCCCGGCGGAAAGAGCCGCTGGAACAGCAGGGATGAATTTGAAGAGGCCCTTGTCTGCGCCAAAGCCGAATTGGACGAAGATAGCGATAAAAGCCTCCCTATCGGCGAACGTACGTTGAAAATCGAGCTTAATGACACAAATCGGCCTGATCTTTGGGGAACTGCGGGGTGCGCCCGCCAGCTTAGAACATATTTTGACGGTAAAAGGCCCGATTATGGCTTTTTTTCAAGCTCCGGAAATGTTAAAAAAACCGCCCGTAAAGTGAAAGTTCTGGCGAGCGTTAAACAGGTGCGCCCGTATCTTTCAGGTTTTGTCGCAAAAGGCAAAGCTATCACCGACCCGATGCTGCGCGACATGATTCAAACGCAGGAAAAACTTGCGTGGAATTTCGGACGGAAACGGCGCAGTATTTCAATGGGTCTTTACAGGACTTCGCTGATAAAATGGCCGATTGTTTATAAGGGCGTAGACCCCGATTCCGTTTCCTTTGTACCTCTACAATGGGATGTTCCGCTTACCCTGCGCGAAATACTAAAACAACACCCCAAAGGCAAAGAATACGCTTTTATTCAGGAACATGAGCCGATTCACCCTCTTTTGACGGACGTGGAAGGTTTTGTTCTCTCATATCCGCCCATCATCAATTCAAACGATCTTGGCGCTGTACAGGTAGGAGACAGCGAAGTATTTGTCGAACTTACCGGAACTGACATTGCCACCCTCAACCTTGCCGCTTCGATTGTCGCCTGCGATTTAGCAGATAACGGTTTTACCATCGAGCCTGTTGAAGTTGAGTACGAATTTGACACGCCCTTCGGAAAAAGCATGGTAACGCCCTATTATTTCCAGGAGCCGATCTTCTGTTCTCTTTCAAGAATTGAAAAATTCCTCGGCGAGAAATTAAGCGCGGATGAATGTGTCAGCGCTCTTGCGCGTATGGGCGTAAAAGCGGAAAAAGCCAGCGATTGTGAGCGCGGACAAAAAACAGAAAAAACCGAAGGCATACGCGCGTGGCCGCCTGAGTACCGAAATGATTTTCTCCACGCCGCCGATGTAATGGAAGATGTAATGATAGGCCGCTCCCTTAAATCATTTAAACCGGAGCGTCCGTCGGATTCCACTATCGGGCGGCTTCTGCCGATTACCCTTTTCAGCAGACAGGTAAAGGAACTCTTAATCGGTTTGGGCTATCAGGAAATGATCTACAACTACCTCGGCTCCCGAAAAGACCTTGTAGAAAAAATGCGGGGCGGCGGTGACAGGATAATCCACATTTTTAACCCGATGACGGAAAATTACGAATATGTCCGCGACTCGGTATTGGCGTCGCTCATGGAAAGCGAATCCATTTCGGGGCGCTCTGTCTATCCGCATAAAATCTTTGAAGTGGGAAAAATCGCATTTTTGGACGACACGGAAACTTACCGCAGCAAAACCCGCCAATTCGCCGGATTTCTTCACTGCGGGTCAGACGCGAACTTTAACACAGCCGCCGCCGAATTGCAGACGCTCTTTTACTACCTTTCACGGGAGTATGAAGTGGAAGGCTCTTCTGATCCCCGGTTTATTCCAGGGCGTGCGGCTGCAATTATTTACAAAGGAAAGCCAATCGGCGTCTTCGGCGAACTTCATCCGGAAGTGCTGGAAAACTGGGGCGTTACCGTCCCATGCACTGCCGGGGAAATTGATTTAGACGCGCTTCTGGATTGAATTTAATCGTATGGATAGTCCGTATCTCCCAACTGCCCTGCTCTGAATTGGTCTGAAGTATCGGGATTCACAATGTTATTTATTTCCTCAAAAAACACGGAATCAGGATAATCTTCTATTGCCGATCTTAGTAATGCTTCCCTTGCGACTGTCTGGTTTGCGTTTGTCATTGTCTGCGCTGTTTGCAGCAGGATTGAAGATTGAATATTGGAATCATTTCTGGAGAGCGCATTAAGACGCATATATCTGCCTTCCGGAATATAATTGTTACTTTCGCAGTCGACGCCTTTAACTTCTACAAAACCGCCGTTTTCAGTTTCGGGAAAATATACCAGCACTGTTTTTCGGGCTATGATTGTGTTTGTTACGTCGACAGTTTTTGGCGATTTAAACAAATTGGCTTTTTCGTCAATTACTACGGCAAGAACGCCGTTAACGGCGATCTGAGAAACAAGGGCAAAACCTTCGTTTTTGTCATCGCGGCGAATCTCAATAAAATCGTATTCTTTGTTGTTAAAGGTCATACGGCGGGTTTTTCCGGTTGTTACGCCCTCCCCAAGGCTTATGCTCGCAATCCATTTTGTTTTTGTCGATGAATCCCCTTTGTCTTCGCCGTCTATCGCATACATACCCGTATTTACCCTTAAAGCATATCCTTGTTTTTTAGCGCTTGTTTCCGTTATTGTCATTACGGATAGGGTCTCTTCAATATCCCTTATTTCGTGAACGGCCGCATTTTCCGTTTTTTTACACGAGAAGAACAGCATAGTGACGGCTGTAAACGCCAGAAGTACGATTTGCTTTTTCATAAAATCCTCCAATCTTGAAAAATATTGATTTTTGTTACTTATAATACTTTAGAATACTATAGATTTTAAACATTGACAATTAATAAAAATCGAATTATCATAAAACTATGGGTGGAAATGCAAATACTGGGGACATGGATCCCGAACTAGCAGCTTTACTTGGGACTGCAGGCGGCGGTAGTGGGGGCGGCGGTAACGCTCCTATTCCGGATTTTAGCGATATTTTCGGCGGAAAAAACAAAGATGATTTCGCGGACATATCAGCTTCATCAGGAGGCGAGGTTGATTTAGCCGCTTCCGAATATCCGCAGGTTAAAAAGCGCCTGGAAGAAAAGGGGCATAATTTCTTTAATGATCCCAATTACTATAAAGCCGCTCTTACCAATGAAGGCGACATTGCCCAAAGGGTACACACTATTTTACAGAAATACTTAACCGCAAAAGACCCAAAGGATCGCGGCGTATTCAGACAGCAATTTATTTCACCTTATTGGGAATTTCTTGGCGGTATCGCTCGAAGATCTGCCAGCAGACTTCCGCCGCCGAAAAAATACCTGCTTCGTTTTGGGATATTGCATCCCACTTTTCTTAATCCTGACACAAGGGATTTTTTCAGCAAAATAGTGGATGACAATGTGCTGGATCAACCGGTTCTTTATACTGATGAATGGCTCAACGCGATTGGAGTCGGGAAAATGCGCCCGTCCAGCACGGATGAAGTTAAAATTGCCAAGGGAAACAACCAGTCTAAAGTACAGGCATTGCTGGAAAAAGCGCAGGGAAAGCTGGACGGATCAAGAGTCCTTTTAAAAACAAGAGAAAAAGAACGCGATGAAATAGAAAAAATAATACGCGACAGGATGACCAATATTTTTGAACGCATTCCTTTGCATGAGATGACAGATGTCAGCGATTGTATGTCAGAAGCTCAAAAAGCGGCAATTAATGAAATTCAGAATCTGCTTAAACAGTTGTTAAAAAATGATCATGAATTGGAATTGAGCATAAAGGATTTTGTCAGCGCTCAGGCTGATGTGGATCATTTAGGCGATAAACTTGAAGCCGAGGGCGGCAGCAACACAGTTACCGTAGACACAGGCGCGGTAGACGCCGAATTTGACACTATCCGCCAAATGGCAAAGATGACGGTAGGACGGCAGGGAAACCACTTTCCTTTGCTTACCTCGGAATATTTTCACTGCGGCCCTAACGATGTGGCGACGCGTGAAAATGTCATCACTATGCTTGCAAGGATCGAAAGTATCGACGCCGAAGCTTATTGCCGTATTTATAAAAACAAATTAAACCGTATTGCTCCGTATGTGCTTTTGATACCCACTTACGGCGATATGGGTTTTTGCTGGGAACCGTTTGACCGTTATAACCGCGCGACAAGCCGCGGACGCATTATAATTCCAATGTACCCAAAAAATTTATATTTGGCAGTCCTTACCGCCGTCGCCGATTTGCGTTGGCAGGTGGCAAAAGAGAAAGCTTCTTTTTACTGGATGGAAGAAGGTCTTACAGGCCATTACTATCAGTGGTTCCAGGCGCAAAAATTAAAAGGCGACATTAAAGAGTTCTTTATCCGCGATTACATTATGTGGATGACCAAAGAAGCGGAAGGCATTCAAAAACTTGATAAAGACGTGCGCGGCACATTCTGGCGTTATATGCCATTTACAAAAGCAGTCAAAGAAAAACTCAAAACCCGCAGCTTTGTATACCAAGAATTATACCAACGCGACCAAAACCGCCTGATGTCTGATGGGTATTGATAACTTTTATTCGAAAGAAGCTCACACTAAGATCACTAAGAAACAAAGATCACAAAGAGGGGAAAGGGGTTATTGTCCGAAGATTATATATGAGTTTCACGATAAGATAACGTACAGAAACCTCTGATTCTTCTTCGTGTTCTTCTCTTCCTTTGTGTCCTTTGTGAGAAATTTTACTATAAAATTTGCTTTAGAATCTTGAAAACTTCCTCTTCAGAGACTGTCCAGGGGGAATTGGCAGTTATTTCCAATTTGCGGGCTGCGTCGGCGGGGGCTGCCATACGGTCTAACGGAATGTGTTGTTCTTTTAAGTCAAGCGGCACATTGAGCGTTGTCATGGAGTTGCGGATGGCTTCTACCGCAGTGTTTGCTGCTTCTGCGGCGGACGCGGCTTTTCCCGCTCCAAGCAAGGAGGCGACCCGCGCCATTTTTTCGGGGCGTGAACTGACAAGCCGCTCCGCTATGACGGGAAAAAGCGCCGCCGAACATTGGGGTTTTGGAATACCGCAGCGGGCGTTTATTGCCGCCGAGAGCGCGGCGCCTATGCCGGGAGAACTTACAGAAGCGCCAATGGATAAGAGCATGCTCGCCTGCGCGAAGGTTTCAGCGTTTATTGCGCCTGAGGTTTTCTTTAACAATTTTGCGTAAAAGGTAGCCGATTTTTCCAGCAGGGTGTCAGAGAGGAAATTGGCTTTTGCAGAACAATAAGCTTCTACCGCCGAAAATAAACTGTCAAAAATATAGACGGGCGCATTGTTATCTGAAAGTATAGTTATTAAATTACTGTCAATGATTATTGACGCGTAAAGATTATGCGGGGATGAAATTGCTTTAATTAATTTATTACGCGGATCTACCGCAAGAAAAAAATCCGCCGCAGTAAAAGTATCTGTTCCTTCTGTCGGGATTGCAAGCATGGGAAGAAATTTTCCCTGACAGTCTCTGCCGTCAAGCAGTTCAAACGATGTAATTTTCATGGGAGCCATTATTGCCGCCATTCGGGAAATAATCTGCGTTTTACAGCCGCCAAAACCGATGATCGCGTCACAATGCGCAGCGCCTAAGAGCGAGACAATGTTATCCGCCATTTCCGCGGAAGAATCTTCTTCTATTCCGTCAAAGACTATTGCCTCAAGACCTGAATCTTTTAAAATTTCTTTTAAACGGTTTACAACTTGCGCGTTTAATTTGTGATCGGCGGCTATCATCATGCGCGTACCGTAACGGTTTGCGATTGTTCCAGCCATGCTTATAGTGTCCGCTCCTATCAGTACTGACGGATTAAGTTTAAATGAAATATCCATGTCCAGCTCCAAAAAAAAAGCGTTTGATCATCGGGAACTCCCGGCGATCAAACGCATGAAATACTTATTAAATTCTACGCAAACCATGCGTTCAGAATATTATCCGCCGTTGATTTGATAACCTTTTCATTTAAATATGAAGGGTCATTAATTTTCTGCCTGAGTTCAGCAATCCGGACTTCATCCATTTCCGGGGCGGCTTTAATAAGTTCCACAACCTGATACATTTCCGCCTTCTTCATCGCATCAGAAGAAAGATTAATTGTATCAGCCCTGTCGTTCCCCCCCGCTTTTTCACTCCTGCCCGGTTTTTTACCGGTTGGAATGGGATCTACATGACCTATCCTGTTTACTGTCATACTCTTACCCTACCTATACCCTATTATCGGCAACTACTTATTATAAGTTTACCAGCTATTTTAAATAATTACCAGATATAAATAACGAAAATTCACCAATTTGGGCGCCGGAAATATCGCTTTTTTGGCTTAATTTTTCCAGTATTTCCGACGCTCTTCCGCGAAGATATTCCTCGTGAATCTTCGTCATTTCCCGTCCAACGCAAATATACCGTTCTTTGTCAATTTCGGCAATGTCCGCCAATAGCTTTAGTACCCTGAACGGCGACTCATAAATGACGCAGGCTGCTTCCATTGCCATAAGTTCCCGCAGGCGGCTCCTTCTTCGCCCGGGTTTTGGAGATAAAAACCCCTCAAAAACGATAGTTTTGTCCCTGCCGCCGGCAACGCTTAACAAAGTTGCGAAGGCTGACGGTCCCGGAATGGGAATTACGTCGTGTCCCGCTTCCGCCGCCGCCCTTGCAAGTACTGCGCCGGGATCGCTCAGGGCGGGGGTGCCGGCGTCGCTTGCATAAGCCACTGTCTGCCCCTGGTTTAGGGCGGTAATCACTTTTTCCGCCGCAAACTCCTCATTTTGTGACCGGCAGGAGAGCATTTTTACGCGAATTCCCAGGTAGGTAAGCAGTTTTAGAGTGCGGCGGGTGTCTTCGCACGCCACAAGATCGGCGCTTTTTAAAGTTTCTACCGCCCGAAAGCTAATATCGCCTAAATTTCCTATTGGAGTGCCAATAATGTAGAGGGTTGCCATATTTATAGTATAGTTTATTTTGCCAAGAATCGCACAAAGATCACAAATGGGAGATACACTAATCCTCTTTTTTGTGTTCTTTGTGTGAGTTCTTTCTAATTTATGTTTAGCGGGTAGTATCCTGTTACTGCGTATCCAATGGCCATCATTGTTAGTATTAAATCAATATTTACTGAAAAATACAGTTTGTTATTTCCAGATATATTTCTGTATCCGATTTCTGCGCTTAATATTTGATTATTATAGTTATTTAATTTTATTATATGTTCCAGTTTTAATGAAAAACGTAAGCCGCCGCTAAAAACAAATTCATTCATGTTTATTCCGTTTAGCATATTTATAAAAAGATAATTCATTGATACAAAAGGTCCTAATAATACTTTTTTATTTTCAATTAAATCCCAATATGTATTTAAATTTATTAAACTTAATCTTTCTCCGTAATTATTTGTTTCAACTTCATTTTGAAATTTATAAAAATCCCAGTATTTTATAGGAGTTAATTCAAAACCTAAATTTATTTCTTTTTGTTCAAATACAAAATTTAACAATGACACGCACATTTCAATACTGTCTTCATTATCCCCTGAAAAATTCATTCCAAGTTCAATGTTTCCGAAATTCCAGCTAAAATCAAATAAACTTTCCGCGCTTGCTTTTGTTATTGCTATGATAAAAAAAATACATAAAAATATTTTTTTCATATTTCAATCCCCGGCTTTATTAAAGTTTAAATTTTCTCTTGAAAATCATCTTAGTAAATCCTGAATCGCCGATGCCCATAACAAATACAGGCTCATAATATATCAAAAGTAATGTATCCTGATCTTTGTCTATCAGGAATTTTCCTCTTGAATCTGACGCAAAATATTCAGACGCCGATTCAGTATTTTCAATTAAAATAGAATAATTATAATATGAAATTGAATCATCTTCTAATTCGTCTTTAAACATTTTCCATAAAATTTCTTTTGTAAATCCCGCTTCTTTTACTCCTTTAATGTTTTCTATATCTGTTAAGAAATCCGAAAAATCAATTCTTATTACGCTTGAAACAAAAGTATCTCTCTTTCTATAACTGAATATTATGTCAATATATAAATTGGTTTCAAATATAATATTATTAAAATTACTCTTTATATTGGATACTGCGTTTCCCTCCCATACGCCTTCAAGTTGATCATAAGCATCTATTTCTGTCCAATTTCCTTCTGCTTGTGAAAATAAATTGCTATTTATACAAAAAAGAAAAACAAGAAATATTGTATACTTCACAATCTTAATATTAATTTACCTTAAACCGTGAAACTTCCTTTATCAAAGTATCAATGGCAGTCCGGTTCTTTTGGGTCATATCGTTGATATTGTGTACTGCTACGTTTATCTGATCCGCCCCGCTTGCCATCTCATTCATGCCGCCGGTTATTTCCTGTGTTACCCTTTCAAGATTATGGCTTTCCTTCATTACTTCCTGGCTGCCTTGAAGCATTTCTTCGGAACCGGCTTTTACCTGCTGGGTAATTCCATTCAAATTGCTGGTTCCCTGAAGGAGTTGATTGCTTCCTTCAGCCTGCTCTTTCATCGCCTGATTGATTACCTCTTCCTGTTCCGCTACAGTCTTTATTCCTGAATCAATCGCCTCGAATCTTGCAAGCACGTTGTCAGTGGAGGTTTTAATTTTATTGATTGATTCCGCTATTTTTTTCAGTACTGTGCCAATTGTTTTGGACTGTTCGCTGGAACTTTCCGCCAGCTTGCGGATTTCATCGGCGACTACGGCGAAGCCTTTGCCCGCTTCACCGGCGTGTGCGGCTTCAATAGCGGCGTTCATCGAAAGCAGGTTGGTCTGGCTTGCAATATTTTCCATGACCGAGTTGATTTCCAGCAAGCCTTCGGACTCGCGGGATATTTCCTGAATATCAGTGGCTACTTCCTGCAATCCGCTGCGGCCTACCTCTGATGCTTCTTTAAGGGTTTCTACATTTTCCAGATTTTTAACCAAAGTTTGATTTACTGAACCGATGTTATTTACCATTGCCTGAATGAAGGCAGACCGTTTTTGTATGGTATCAGCCTGATTTTCTACATGGCCGTTGAGTTTGTTGATGTTGGTGATAACTTGTTCCATAGTTGCGTTTGTTTCGGTTACGCTGGCGGACTGGTTTATTACTCTGCCCTTGACGCTCTGAATGTTAGCGGTGATTTGATTTACAGCTGCGGCGGTTTCGGTCATATTGCTAGACAGGTCAGTACCTATATCATTTAAGTTATTTGCCTGCCTTTTAATGAGAAGTACAAGATCTTTGATTTTTCCAATCGTTTTATTGAAGTACAGGGCAAGGTCGCCTACCTCGTCCTTGGAACTGACGGTTATACTCTTTGTAAGGTCGCCTTCCCCTTCGGAAATGTCTTTTAACGTATTTGATACCATGACGATTGGGGCGGTAATGCCGCCCAGGACAAAGTAGACAATTACCACCGCAATTATAATGGCTATTGATGCCAGAATAATGACAAACCGTTCCATTGCCTTGATATCTTTTAAGATGTAATCTTCCGTTGTACCGATCATTATCGACCATGTTGTCGGAGAAGCGCCGATGGGAATATTGGCAACCGCCATTACCATGTTTGTTTTCAACTCGGGATCAAATACTGTCCCTTCCCATTCTTTTGCGTCTCTAAGCGCTGTCTTTACGTCGTTTAAATAATTACCGTATTGTGTTTCCTCGTCAATTTTTTTTCCTACAAACTCAGGCAGGTAATTTGCCAAAATAAATCCGTTGTCGGAATAAATAGCCGCGCTGGTAACTTCATCATATTTTTTGATAACCCCTTCCAGTATTGGCTGTATCATGCCAATATCCAACCGGCCGATTATTGCTCCAACTGATTCATTAATACGTTTATTAATAATTGGAACGGTGATTGTGACAGCATGGGTATCTTTTCCCAGATTCTTAAATGGTATGGGATCGCTCATTGAAACTACTTTGCCGTTGGGTCCGTTCAATATATCCATTGTCTGCTGAACGACGCTTGAGGCTGTAACCTGTATCTGCCCTGTTTCCCTTGACATGGTAAAAGCGAATTGTCCTGTAGGGGTTGAACCCGAACGGCCTATGTAACGGGTATCATTGCCGTCAATGGCGTTAGGTTTCCAAATGGTACCCAAGCGGACAAAATCGGGCGCATCCTCAAAAATACCCCGTATATTATCTTCAAACTGTTGCCGCCGATCCCCCTCCGGTATACTTTCGTAAAAGTTAAAAATATTCGATAAGGCTTGTAACGTGCCAATATAGCCATTCAAGCGACCGTCCCAGTACTGGGCGCGCTGGCGGGTAAGATACATGGTTTTATCTTTGGCAAGATTTAAAGCTACATCGCTTGCCTTTACCAGTTCAATTACGGCAATGCCGCCCGCTATAACCGCCACAATGACGATTACAATAATACTAAGTTTGATTTTTATTTTCATACATATATTTTACATAAAAATATTAAAAATTGCAATATATTTATAAAAGAGATAAATTTGTTATAAGGTCATAAAACACGCACAGTGTCAGTCACTTTTTCCAAAGTAACTGACGCTGTTGCGGGCTTTCTTCCCTTTGTTATTTTTTATTTGCTATTTGTTATTTATTTTCGTCATTCAACCTTAAAGCGCGAAACTTCCCGAATTAAAGTATCAATAGCTTCGCGGTTCTTGGTGGTCATTTCATTGACATTGTGTACCGCTATGTTAATCTGATCCGCGCCCGATGCCATCTCATTCATGCCTCCGGTTATTTCCTGCGTTACCCTTTCAAGGTTCTGGCTTTCTTTCATTACTTCCTGACTGCCGCTAAGCATCTCTTCGGAACCGCTCTTTACCTGCTGGGTAATTTCATTCAAGCCGCCGGCGCTTTTCAGGATTTGCTTGCTTCCTTCGCCCTGCTCTTCCATCGCGTTGCGGACATTTTCTTCCTGCTGTGAAACGGTCTTAACGCCGCCGTCAATCGCCTCGAACTTGTGCAGTACGTTGTCGGTGGAAACTGTAATCTTTTTGATTGATTCCGCTATTTTTTTCAGTA
>Ga0268262_10002492_pt1 | contig 21181 bp, 17 predicted proteins | sample TergutNc150P3_FD_190354 | JGI IMG/M metagenome (GOLD analysis project Ga0268262, IMG submission 190354) | Nasutitermes corniger P3 segment gut microbial community from laboratory colony in Florida, USA - Nc150 P3 (SPAdes) (version 2) | ecosystem: Host-associated > Arthropoda: Insects >... | reverse complement strand
CGGAAAAATGGACTATGCCGATAAGGGAATGGGGGCAGGCTCTTAACCAGTTTGCCATTGAGTTCGGAAAAGAACGAGTTTCGTTCTTATGATATTCTGTCATTTACACAAAATATCGGATAGGCTCTCATTTCCACTTCAGGATCATACTCGCCATACAGCATATTTATTACCTCCGAACCATGTTTCTTCAAAAAGTCTTTAAGTATATTGTTCTTTATACAATAGTGTATCGCAGATCTGAATGATTTTTCAAGTATTTCTTTCTTCTCCTTATACTTCCGCTTATACTCTTTCTGGTACTCCCGTATCTTGTCTATAAATTTGCTGTAATTTTCAAGCGTCCGGCTTTTGCTCAATATCTCCTGATTCCTACCCTTGTTTATGTTATACACCTGCACTACCAGTTCCAGCGGCAAATCAATCTTTATGTCAGCCTGAATAAAAGAGTCGGACAGCCTTAGCTCTTTGTAATCGGGGTAGTTGTCCTCGCCGTTGTACAGTACGATAAACTCAGGTTTTGGGATTTTCTCAAGTTTCCTTTTAAACTTATCTTCCGGTTCTGTTATTTCCTGATACAGTTTCGCAGAATACATCATAAACCTTAGCGGCATGTTGTTGTTGATAGTCGACTGGTGTTCAATCAGAACAATAAGCCGATTGTTGATTAGAAACGAAATGTCGTTTCTCTGCGTCCTGAAAAGAACGTCTGAAAGGGTATTAATGTCGATGGGAACGTCCGGCGGGAGAGTGATTCCCTCTATCGCCGAGTAAAGTTCCCTCAATAAATCGGGGTTGCTGAAAAGGAAAGTAAAAACCGTGTCCTTGTGTTTTTCGTTAACATTTTTCATAAAATGCCTCCAAATAATAGATTTGTAGTTGATCGCGGCGCGGACGGCGAGATAAATCTCGCCTCATTTGTTCATCTTGAGTGTTTTATCCGGCGCCGGGGCTTGAAGATTTATCCAGCTACACCCTACGGGTGCTTGCATTGCCCCGCCCAAAGACGATTTTTTAAAAACTACATACTCTATATGGGTTCGACCGTGCATGGCGCTTGACAGAAAATGAAAAAAATTAAAAAATATTTATGGATTATTTCATAGCCAAAATATGATTTTTCGAGTAAATAAGTCGCATTTTCTCGCTATTTTAAGCAAAAATAACGAAAAATTCATAAATTTATGAGTTTTTGTTAATACTTAAAATTTTCCTCGATAATGAACATAGAGGATATACATTTTTTATACATTATAAGCTATAATTTTATTATATTTTATAAATACCGAAGTTTTCGGTTTAGGGTATAAATTTGCTTATTTATTATTGAGCAAAGCCCAAAAAAGCATTAAAATTAAGGAAAAGACATTTTATTACAAGAAGGTTAGTATGCAGGTTAGTGAACAAGTTAGCGCGCAAGATGAATTTAAGGTGGACTTCAGCAATAATGTTGGTCAGTATTTCAAGAAAAAGAGAGGATTTCTTAATGGTCGTAATTCCGAAGCTTTCCGTACTGCCGCCGACAGAAACGTTGTAATGCCTACAGGTCGGAGATTAAAACAATTTCTCCGGGGCGCCGAGAAAATTACCAACGGATATATTACCGTGTCCGGCAACGAAGAGGGAAAGGTAGATATTATCAAATTAGCAAAAGACCTTGGGTATAAAATCGAAGAATCTGATAATTTAATCGAAAAATTAAAAGATAAAGCTAAAGAAAAAACAAAATTAGAATATTTGGTAACTATGTTAAAATTACCTAAAGAAAATGACATAGACGGATTTTCTATCCCGCAGGAAAAATTGATTTACCACAAAAATAAACTTAAAGAAGGACGTAAGAATTTCGTTATTGCCCACGAGCTTTCTCATTATTTGCTTGGGCATAAAGGAACATTTTTCTATAGAGATACCAGTTTGGAAACCCAACTGGAAGAGAGAAAGGAAGAAGGCAAACTAATAGATTCAGAAAATGACACTGACAGTAAGAAACTTAACGGAAAAAACAAGAAAAAATTACACGAAAAAATAGAATATAGCGAAGAGGCGGACAGGCTGGCGGCGATTCTGCTGATGCCGTATGTATTTATGCGGAAATTTAAGGATATTAAAGATGACAAAGCCCTTGCGGACAGATTTAAAGTTCCTGAAAAAGCAATAAAAAAACGCAGAGAAGAGGTTATTAAAGAAAGAGAGAGAATAAGTTTTGTTCCTTCTTTACATACTGAAGGGGTAGAGCCGTAAAAGTTTCAGGTATTTATAATTTATCTCTAGAAGAATAAAATTATTCCTTAATTAAGGATGTTATTCAACAGAGGTTATCCTAACTTATATTTAAGGATGGTTTTTGATGACTAAGTCTAAGGATAAATTTGATGAAAACGATTATAAAAAATGTAATGCTATTTTTGAATATCGTATGAAATATTTTTTAGAAGATAACGATGTTGAAACAGAAGCCAAAAATACCGTCCAAGCTTTAATAAAATCAATAAAAAAGGGGAATGATTATGAAGCTGATTCCAACGATTATGAAGATTGTTTTGAAATCAAGGAAAAAATAAATATTAATGGAAAAGAATACGACGTTATAGTTACCTACGGTAAAAAGAAAAAAAAGCCATTATTCTTGGATATAATTAAAGACGATGGAACTTTCAATGCAGTTAAATATGACTATTTTTTTAAATTTAAAGGGCAGAAAAAAGGAGAAAAGAAATGCCCTATTTGTGAACATTCTTCCGGTTGTATCGTGGAAGTAAAAGAGGAAATTGAGCATATTAATAATCAAAAAGTTGAAAGAGCATATTTAACATCTATTTGTAATAATAAAAAAAATATAAAACAAGCGGTAGAAGAAAAGAAACTCAGAGTAAAGAAATTAAAAAAGCCGAAATCAAATCCCTAAAAAAACTTCAATATTTGCTTGTAAACAGCTTGAAAACAGGGCAGGACAGTTTAACCAAATTTTAACAATTCACTCACCAACTGTTAACAAGTCAAAAATACTCTTTACTTAACTTTTTATTAAGGAGTAAAAAATATGAAAACTAAAGTAATCGCGGTTTTAATGACATTACTGGCTTTAACAAGCGTGTTTGCGCAGGGAAATGACAGAACAAGACCTGCCTCCGGTTACACTATCGAAGTGGGCGGATCAACTTCTGTTACCCCGTTGATGGAATTGCTGGCTGCGGAATATTCCAAGGTTAAAACAAACATAAAAGTAAACATTAACGGAACAGGTTCCGGAGACGGTATCAATAACGCCGGAGTTCTTTACCAGATTGGTATGTCAAGCCGCGAGCTTACACCCGCGGAACAGGGCAAGGGATTAAAAGAGACAATTATCGCCATTGACGGTATCGCGGTTATCGTGAACAAAAATAACGCCGTGAATAACCTTACCATTGAACAGATAAGGAATATTTACACAGGCGCGGTTACCAACTGGAGGCAGGTTGGCGGTAAAAACGCGCCAATCGCGGTTGTCAGTCGCGAGGAAGGCTCGGGAACAAGAGGCGCTTTTGAGGAGCTTGCCGGTTTCCAGGGCAAACTTCTTGCCAAGGCGAATCAGCTAACAAGCACAGGAGCGATTCTCGCCAATGTCGCGCAGAATCCCAACGCTATCGGCTATATTTCGCTTGGATCGGTTAACGATACAATAAAAGCCGTTTCTGTCGACGGAGTAGCCGCGACAAACGCGAATGTTTTGAACGGCGCGTACAAGATCGCGCGTCCGTTTATCGTCCTTACGGGAAAAAATGTCCATGCCGAAAGCGCCGCTTTTATTAAATGGATACTTGAACCTAATGGGCAAAAAGTAGTTAGTAAAAGCTGGATTCCCGTAACTCCGTAAAGCAGGCGGGTTTATGCATGAATCGAAAACTTACAGACGTTTTTTTTAAACATCTGTTCAGCATTGTGGCTCTCTTTTCCGTACTGGCATTGGGAGCCATATTGCTTTTTGTTTTCGTACAGGGCGGTATGCCCTTCTTTTCATCAACCGCTAAAGGCATAAGACTTGTAGTACAGCGGATTAATGAATTTTCAGTTAACGGCGTTTCATATATCGATCATAATACTTTTATTGATATTCCAAAAAATACGGAAAATATTGTTGTTCGTTTTCTTACCGGAGACGACGAAGAAGTCCTTAACATACTGGTAAATAACAAAGAAAAAGATCCTGAAAAAAAACTTTCATTTACATATAACGGCGATGTTAAAATAACATATCCGGAAGGTTATGTGTATACGGTAAGTTGGCGCGCGGCTATTGCGGCGCTGGAAAAAAAAGTGCATGTCATTCTGCCGGAGCCTCCGTATAACATTTTCAGTTTCCTTGGCGGTCTTGAATGGCATCCTACCAGAGACAAAATTTTCGGCGTCTTCCCGATGATTGCCGGAACACTGCTTGCAAGTTTCGGCGCTATTCTTCTGGGAGTGCCAATCGCTCTGTTATGCGCTCTTTTTATGGCGGAATTTTTAAAGCCAAAACCCGCTTCCGTTGTCCGCGCCGGAGTTGAGTTGCTTGCCGGAATCCCTTCCGTAGTGTACGGATTTTTCGGTCTCATGGTAATAGTTCCCTTTGTTCGGGAAACTTTCAAAGTGCCGTCGGGCAACACTCTCCTTTCCGCCGTAATCGTACTTGCGTTAATGATACTGCCAACAGTCATTACAATCGCGGAAACTTCCCTCCGCGCGGTTCCGCTATCCGTAAAGGAAGCGAGTCTTTCGCTGGGAGCCAGTAAAATGCAGACGGCTTGGAGAGTGGTTCTGCCCCACGCGAATTCGGGAGTAATTGCCGGAGTTATCCTCGGCATCTCGCGGGCAGTGGGCGAAACTATGGCGGTTATACTTGTGGCGGGAAATTCGCCGCAGCTTACAATTAATCCCTTGGCGAGCGTAAGAACATTGACGTCTACAATCGCCATGGAGATGGGTTACGCGTCGGGCAGACACAGCGAAATGCTGTTTTCAATCGGCGTTACATTGTTTTCTATTATATTGATTCTTAACAGCCTGATTTTATGGTATCGCAGAAAAATGGAGCAGGATTTATGAAAATTAACAAACGAAAAATTCTGGACGGTATCTTATACGGAGTTATGGCGGCGGCTATGGCTGGCGTTATCACCGCCTTGTTGTTTATCATTGTTTATATTTTTAAATCGCAAGCCGGTTTCCTTAATTTTTCTTTTATCACCGACATTGAACACGGAATTCTCCCGATGATTGTAACCACCCTCTATGTGGTTCTTGTTTCCATTCTGGTCGCCCTGCCCGTCGGAATATCGACCGCTATTTTCTTAAACGAATACTCCGGCAATTCCTCGTTAATAAGAATTCTGCGCCTTGCAATAGAAACGCTTGCCGGTATCCCATCAATTATCTACGGTCTTTTCGGGCTTCTTATGTTCTGCCGTCTGCTGGGATTCGGGCAATCAATAATCGCGGGAGCTTTTACATTGAGCATAATGATACTTCCCGTTATTATCCGCACAACGGAAGAATCTTTAAAGTCGATTCCCGTCTCTTTCCGGGAAGGCTCCCTTGCGTTAGGCGCAACAAAACTACAGACAATTTTCCATGTGGTGCTTCCGTCCGCGCTTCCCGGAATTGTAACATCGGTAATTCTTGCAATCGGACGCGTAATAGGCGAATCCGCTCCCGTATTGCTCACTGTCGGGCTTACCAAAAATATGCCGCGCACCGTCTTTGAATCGGGCAGAACGCTGACAATTCACCTGTACTACCTGACAAATGAAGCGGTGCGCCCGGAGGACTTCGGCATTGCGTTTGCTACCGCGTCCGTACTGGTAATTCTTGTTGTGGCAATAAATTCCGTAACAAAAATTTTAACCGGTAACTTTAGAAAAAAACTTGGAGGAACGCTATGAGCGATTTAAAAATTGACGTAAAAAACCTCGATCTTTATTACGGTGAATTTCAAGCGTTGAAAAACATCAATTTTTCGATAAAGCAACAAGACGTAGCCGCTCTTATCGGTCCTTCCGGTTGCGGTAAGTCTACTTTTATCCGTATACTGAACCGTATGAACGATCTGATTCCTTCTTGCAGAATAACGGGCGAAGTCTTGCTCGACGGACAAAATATTTACGGCGACATGGACGTAACGGAACTCCGCAGCAGAGTGGGAATGGTTTTTCAAAAACCCAATCCGTTTAACATGACCGTGTTTGACAATGTCGCCTACGGAAAACGAATGCAGGGATTAAGGGATAAATCCAAACTTGCGGATATAGTCGAGTCCTCGCTGAAAAAAGCCGCTCTTTGGGACGAGGTGAAAGACAGATTAAAAAAACCGGCTCAGGCGCTTTCTGGCGGGCAGCAGCAGAGGCTCTGCATAGCGAGAAGTATCGCAATGGAACCTGAAATTATTTTAATGGACGAGCCGACAAGCGCGCTGGATCCAATCGCCACAGGCAGAATTGAGGAGTTAATAGGCGAGCTAAAAAAAGAATTCAGTATTATTCTTGTAACGCACGCAATGCATCAGGCGTCCAGAGTAAGTAATAAAACAGCTTTCTTTCTGTTGGGAGAATTGATAGAATACAATGACACAAGAGAAGTTTTTACAAAACCCAGAGATAAAAGAACAGAAGATTACATATCCGGCAGGTTTGGTTAAAAAAAGGGGGATACTATGGCAGCGCGAAATTTTTTCTCTGAGGAATTGAGCCGTTTACGGCAGGATATTTTGGCGATGGCGACCAGGGTGGAAGAAAACCTTGGCAAAGCGCTTACGGCTCTGCGAACGCGCAACGAGGAATTGGCAAAGGAAGTGCGCGCCGATGATTCCGAAGTAGACGCGCTTCAAATAAGAATAGAAGATGATGCCGCCATAGTTATCGCTACGCAGCAGCCTGTCGCGCGCGATTTGCGCGAGATGGTGACGATTTTTAAACTTACAAGCAACATAGAAAGGATAGGCGATCATGCCGTACATCTTGCGCGCGCCGCCAGAAAACTCGCCAAAAAAGGCGATTCGCTCTTCATGGCGCAGGGGCATTTTGAAACTATGGCGATAACGGGGCAGGAGATGATTCGCGCCGCTATTTCGGCGTTTATGGAGCAGGACGCGCAGGCGGCGCGGGATGCCGCGGCGCTGGACAGTAAAATTGACGCGGAACATAAAGCTCTTACCGAAGAAATTTTAAAACTAATGAAAAAAAATCCCGATTTGGTTAAGGACGCGCTTCAGATCATTCATACGTCAAACCAGCTTGAACGGCTTGGAGATCACATCACTAATATTTGCGAAGCGATTATTTACATGACAGAAGGAAAACACGAGGAATTAAATGAGTAAGGCTGTAATTCTTATTATAGAAGACGATCCGGAAATTCAGGAGTTACTTTCTCATACAATGGAAAAAGAAGGATGGAAACTCTTGCAGGTAAAAACAGGCGAAGACGGCATAAAAATTTTAAGGACCAAAAAAGTAAATTGCATTTTACTTGATATTATGCTTCCAGGTATGGACGGTTTAAACGTATTAAAAAAAATAAAAGATATTGAGCAATGCAAATCCGTTCCGGTTATCATGGCGACGGCAAAAGGCGAGGAAGCGGATATTGTGACGGGGCTGGAATTAGGTGCTGATGACTACGTTGTTAAGCCGTACAGCCCGAAAGTATTGATTGCGAGAATACGCGTCGCTCTGCGGCGGCAGGAAGAAAACGGAGTTCCGCATTCTATTACGGTTTGGCAGCAGGGGGAACTGAAGTTAGACACCGCCCGTCATACCGCGTATAACGGCGATAAACAGCTTGACCTTTTCGCCACGGAATTCGCCCTGCTTAAACATTTTCTTTCCAACCCTGAAATTGTTTTTTCGCGCAACCAAATCATTGCCGCCATACACGGACCGGACTACCCCGTTACAGACCGTTCCGTCGACGTGCAGATATTGGGTCTGCGTAAAAAACTCGGGAACTCAGGAGATATGATCGAGACAATCCGCGGCGTAGGATATAGATTCAGAATACCGGAAAACGCGCGGTAAAACTTTGGGAGCAATGATATGACGATTTTTAAAAAAAGTTTACTTACTCTTGGATTTGCCGCTCTGGGTTTTTGCGCGTTTTTTGTCATATCCATATTGATTTTTATGAATTCCCTTTACTACGAAATTAATACGAAGGGATTGGAAAATACGGCAAAAACCCTTATGAATTTAATCGGAGAAAATAAAATAAGACAAATATTTAAAAATACCGCGGATACGCCTGTGGAAATAGAATTTCCCATAAGCGCCAAGCAGGCATATCGCCTAACGCTGATTGACTCAACCGGCAATGTGTTATGGGATTCCCATGTGCCAAATGAGCTTGTAAATCATATTGATCGCGAAGAAATTACAGCGGCTCTTGAAGGAAGGGAAGCAAGCGCGCGGCGTAATTCCATAAGCACCAAAATTAAGCGAATTTACTACGCGCTTCCCGTCTTTGACGATAATAATGTCATCGGCATATTCAGATTATCGCTTTCTGTTCCGGGGTTCTGGGCGAGGATTTCGCATGTTATTTTCCCGTTTGTGGTTTTCACCTGTTTAATAATTATTGTTGTTTTCTCGGCAATTTACGCGTATTCGCGCTCGCTGTCCGCGTCTCTTGGGCAGCTTGTTAACATCGCGCAGACAAGCGCTCCGCTTCTGTCCGGTCATGAAACAATGGAACCTATCGCGCAGGAATTCAGAAGTTTGGAAAAAGCCATGCGCGCGATGAATGAGGAGCTTAATTTACGTTTTCAACAGGCAAAGTCGGAAAGCGGCCGTCTTGAGGCGATTCTTAACGGAATGTCGGAAGCGCTCTTTGCTATGGATAATTCCTTAATACTGCACTTGGTTAATCCCAAAGCCAGAGAACTTTTTTCTCTTGGGACTAAAGAAATAAATACAATGACTTTACTGGAAGCTACCCGCTCTACGGAGTTAGTTGAAATCGCTAAAAAGGCGATTAACGGCGGCGTTCCGCTTGAGACCGAATTGACTTTTCATAAAGGAACAGAACAGCATTTTCATGTTTACGCTTCTCCGCTTACCAACCCTAATAATTATCGCAACGGCGCGGTTTTGGTACTGCAGGAAGTTACCCGCCTTGTAAAATTGGAAAGAATACGCAAGGATTTTGTCGCGAATGTGTCGCATGAACTTCGCACTCCAATTCAGCTTATTAAAGGATTTTCGGAAACTTTGCTTGATTCGATATCAGATAAAAAAAACAGTCACTTTATAGAAATAATCCATAAAAACGCGGGAACTATGGAAAACCTAACCAATGATCTTTTAATACTTGCCGACTTAGAGGACAACACGGGAAATAAACGCGACATGGAAGAATTAAAAATCGCTCCGTTGATTAAAGAGGCTGTTTCTTCTTTGGAGACTCAGGCTGATAAAAAACAAATAGAGATAATTGTCGATTGCAAAGAAAATTTAAGCGCAAATTTGTACGGCTCTTTTATTATTCAGGCGTTAATTAATTTGATAGAAAACGGAATAAAGTATTCGCCCTCAAAATCAAAAATTTGGGTAAGCGCGTTTACGGAAAATGACGAGCTGTTGTTTGAAGTGAGAGATAAAGGGATAGGGATTCCCCCTGAACATCATGAACGGATATTTGAAAGATTTTACAGAGTGGATAAAGCGAGAAGCCGCTTAGCGGGAGGCACCGGACTCGGGCTTTCCATTGTCCGGCATATCTGTCTGCTTCACAAGGGAAAAGCCGAAATGGAAAGCCGCGTCGGTGAAGGATCAACCTTTAGGATTAGAATCCCTATTCGTCAGAATCTTCAATAATGTCTATTAATTCAACTACAAAAATTAAAGTTGAGTATGCCGGAATAACGCCCTGAATGCCGTCCTTGCCGTAAGCCAATTTTGAAGGGATGTACAAACGGTACACGCTGCCGGGACTCATCAGCATTAAGCCTTCAGTCCAGCCGGGTATAACATTTTCCAGCGGAATATACGCTCCGCCGTCTTCCGAAGAACTGTCAAAAGGACGTCCGTCTAAAAAAGTCCCTGTATAATTTACTCTTACAACGGAACTTTTATTGGGTTTTTCGCCATCCGCGTCTTGAATAATTTCGTATTGAAGACCGCTTGCCGTAGTCTTTACTTCATGCCGCTGACCGTTAGTTGAAAGAAATTCGTCTTCCGCCGCTTTATTGCCGGAAGATTGTTTTTCCTCAGCCTTGTACAAAGCGTTTTCGATTATCTCCATCGCTTCTCGTTCGCTGATCTTTGCCGTTTCGCCTTCTACTGTCGCTCTTAATCCGTCGGCAAAAGCGTTGTAATCAAAATCAATGCCCATCTTGTCAATGCCAAGCTGCGAGCCGATTATCATACCGAAAGCGTAACTTAACCGGGCTTTTTCATCGGCATTTTTATAATCATCTTGAATGCCTTTGGCGTGCAGAAAAAAAACCGTAAAAAACAAGCACAGAAAAATAATTATTTTTTTCATAAATTACTCCTTAGTTACCAGCCCCAACCCCAGTCATCTTCTTGAACAGCGACTTTTTTTGAAACAACTTCAATAAGTTCTACGGTAAAAATCAATGTGGAGTAAGCCGGTATCGGTCCGTAGCCGAAAGCGCCGTAACCAATCTCATAAGGTATGTACAATTTATATTTACTGCCTTCGGTCATTAACTGCAATCCTTCCGACCAGCCGGGGATTACGTCGGTAAGAGCGAATGTTACAGGTTCCTGGCGTTCATAAGAATTGTCAAAAAGAGTATCGTCAATCAGCCTGCCCTCGTAATGTACTTTAACAGTGTCGTTCTCTGTCGGTTTTTTGCCTTTTCCTTCTACAATAACCTCATACTGCAGACCGCTGTCCGTAATTTTTACTTTTGGTTTTTTGGCGTTTTCGGCAAGGAAGTCAATTCCTTTTTGTTTGCTCTCTGCGTTTTTCTGTTCTGTTATAGCATTAAACGCGGTTTCAATTTTAGATCTGGCTTCTTCCAGGGAGAATCTCGGGTTTTTACCGAGAATTCCGTCTTTCATGCCTTTCATAAATTCATTAAAATCCGGACTGACGCTGTCGGCGTTTAATCCGTCCCTTAATCCCGCTCCGACATTCAATCCCAAAGCATAAGACGAATTTTTGTCGAAATTCGGTTTTTCCTTGGATGCTCCTGCCCCGGAAATAATGTTACAGCCCAAAAGAACTGCCGCAGTGAAAACTGCTAAAATTGTTAAAAATATGTTTCTCATTATTAAAGAATACTCTTTTTTTACGTTTATGAATAGTATCTCTGCCGAATTTTTACATTTTTACTTCTTTTGTACCGATATATATGATATATTATAATGAGGACACTTAAAAAACAGCCGTTTTTTGGTGTTTTTTGCAGGAGGGGTAGTTTTATGGATAATTCTCCAAAAATCCTTTTGGTAGATGACAGCGATGTTCATCTTATGATCGCTGAAAACATACTTAAAGAGAAATATAACGTTACAACGGCGAAATCCGGAAAAGACGCGTTAGCTTTGCTGTCTAAAGGCAAACTTGTTCCTAATCTGATATTACTTGATGTTTTAATGCCGGATATGGACGGATGGGAAGTTTATAACAAAGTAAAAGGTATAAGCCTTTTACAGAACGTCCCTGTGGCGTTTTTAACCTCTTTGGACGGGGAAAAGGAAAAACTCTACGCGACCAGGCTGGGAGCCGCCGATTTAATCACAAAACCCTATGAAAGCAGTGAATTGCTGAAAAGGGTTGAAACTATAATGGCAAAACAGCCAAAATAACCTAAAACTAATACCTTTACACTAGCATAATTCCTCTTTTTATGCTAAAATGTACTACAATAATTTAATTGTTTTCTATTTCTATCAAAAAAGAGGAAAATATGGCTGAAAAAAACATTGTCATGATTGACGGTAACGCGGCGGCGGCGCATGTCGCCCACGCGCTTAGCGAAGTAATCGCGATTTATCCGATTACCCCTTCAAGTCCGATGGGGGAACTCTCCGATGAGTTTTCCGCTCAGGGACGCAAGAACATTTGGGGAACTGTTCCCAATGTTACGGAATTACAGTCCGAGGCTGGCGCCGCGGGAGCAGTCCACGGCGCGCTGACAACAGGCGCGTTGTCTGTTACATTTACCGCTTCGCAGGGCTTACTGCTCATGATCCCCAATATGTACAAGATCGCAGGCGAGCTTACATCAACTGTATTCCATATATCAGCGCGCGCCCTGGCAACGTCGAGCCTTTCAATTTTCGGCGACCACCAGGACGTAATGGCTTGCCGCCAGACAGGCTGGGCTATGCTGGCTTCCAACAGCGTTCAGGAAGTAATGGATTTTGCGCTTATCGCCCACGCAAGCACACTTCGCGCGCGCGTGCCATTCCTTCATTTCTTTGACGGTTTCCGCACCAGCCACGAATTGCAGAAAGTGGAAGAAATATCTTACGATGATATGCACAAGATGATCGACGATGATCTTGTCGCGGAACACCGCAAACGCGGTCTTACTCCCGAAAGCCCCACTATTCGCGGAACAGCCCAAAACCCGGACACTTATTTCCAGGGTCGCGAAGGCGTAAACAAGTACTACGAAAAAGTTCCCGAGATTGTTCAGAAAGAAATGGATAAACTCGCAAAACTCACAGGACGCCAGTATTATATATTTGAGTACTACGGCGCGAAAGACGCTGAAAAAGTTATCATCATAATGGGTTCAGGCGCTGAGACTGTTGAAGAAACAATTGATTACTTAAACAAGAAAGGCGAAAAAACAGGTATGGTAAAAGTCCATCTGTTCCGCCCCTTCGACGCCAAGCTTTTTGTAAAAGCCCTGCCTTCAAGCGTTAAGGCAATCGCCGTTTTGGATCGCACCAAAGAGCCCGGCTCTCTCGGCGAACCTTTATACGAAGACGTGCGCACCGCTATTGCGGAAATGCAAGCCACCGGTGAATTCAAAGCCGCCCCGGTTGTTATAGGCGGACGCTACGGTCTCGGTTCAAAAGAATTTACACCCGCTATGGTAAAGGCTGTATATGATAATCTTTCAGGTAAAAAGATCGCCAACTTTATCGTTGGTATTAAAGACGACGTTCTGGGCAAGAGCCTTGATTTCGATCAGAGTTTCTTTATCCCGGAAGAAGGTATAAACGAAGCGTTGTTCTACGGACTCGGCGCGGACGGAACAGTCGGCGCGAACAAGAACTCGATCAAAATCATCGGCGAGGCAAAACCGGAACTCAACTGTCAGGCGTATTTCGCCTACGACTCAAAGAAATCAGGCGGTTTTACGGTTTCCCACCTTCGCTTCGGCAAGGGCAAGATTCGCCGCCCGTATCTTATCAACTCCGCCGACTTCCTCGCGTGTCATAAATTTTCATACATTGAAATGTACGATATGCTTCCCAGCCTTAAAGAAGGCGGAACATTCCTGCTCAACAGCCCGTACAAAGCGGCTGATGTATGGAAAGAGATTCCTGTAGAAGTCCAGAAAAAAGTCATTGATAAAAAGCTTAAATTCTATGTGATTGACGCCGCTCACATTGCCAGAGAAACAGGCATGGGTAACCGTATCAATACAGTTATGCAAGCCGCTTACTTTAAAATCTCAGGTATATTGGAAGAAGCCGAAGCTGTCAAATTGATGAAAGAGCATATTCAACATTCATACGGCAAAAAAGGAGCCGACGTTGTAGAGAAGAACTACAAAACAGTAGACGCCTCATTAAGCGCCGTTGAGGAAGTGAAATATCCTTCCAAGACAGAAGGAAATCTCCACATGAAAGTTCCTTTTGCCACGGCAAAGAACGATCCTCATTTTGAGAAATTCAGCGCTCAATGGATAAAAGACACATTGGGAGCGGTATCATTCCAGGCGGGCGAAACATTGCCTGTAAGCAAAATTCCGGAAGACGGAGCTTTCCCCACAGCGACAAGCCAGTACGAAAAACGCTCAGTCGCGGAAAGAGTTCCGATTTGGAATCCAGAAGTTTGCACCCAGTGCGGTATCTGCTCCATGGTCTGCCCCCACGCCTGTATCCGCATGAAAAATCTTACAGCCGATCAGGTTGCGAAAGCGCCCAAAGGTTTCCTGACCGCCGAAATTAAACCCAAAGCGGTTGACGGTCAGAAAGCGGCGTTGGTTATTTCCTGCGCCGACTGTTACGAATGCGGCGCTTGTTTCAACGCCTGCCCGATGTGCAAGGGCGACGGAAGTCCGCAGCCTCTTACCTATAAATCGTATTCCGATGATCCAGAATTCCACGCGGAACAAGGCGAGATATGGAATTATTTCCTAAGTCTGCCCGAAACTCCGGCAGCGGGAGAATTAAGCACTCCCAAGGCTCTTGCTTATAAACGCCCGTTATTTGAATTCTCAGGCGCGTGCGGCGGATGCGGCGAGACACCATACGTCAAACTTATGTCGCAGCTTTTCGGCGACAGAGCGCTTATCGCCAACGCCACAGGTTGTTCGTCAATCTACGGCGGTAACCTGCCGACCACACCCTATTGCCATCGATCAGACGGACGCGGTCCCGCGTGGGCAAACAGCCTCTTTGAAGACACAGCGGAATTTGCGCTGGGCTTCAGACTTACAAGCGACAAACTTGCCGTTCACGCCCGCGAAATGGCGGAGAAGGCAAAAAGCGAAGGCATCGCCGCGGGAATTATCGACAAACTTCTTTCAAACACACAGGCTGACGACGCCGCAATCGAAGAACAGCGCAAAAATGTTGACGAGCTTAAAGCCGCGCTTAAAAAAGATTCCAAACCCACCGCAAAATTACTGCTCTCACTTGCCGACCACTTTATAAAAAGATCGGTATGGGGCTTCGGCGGCGACGGCTGGGCTTATGACATCGGCTTCGGCGGCTTAGACCATGTTCTTGCTTCAGGCAAAAACGTAAATCTGCTTTGTATGGATACGGAAGTTTACTCCAACACAGGCGGACAGATGTCGAAAGCCACCCCTGTCGGCGCTATAGCGAAATTCGCCGCTTCCGGTAAAGAGATTACCAAGAAAGACCTTGGCGCAATCGCGATGAGCTACGGCTATGTCTATGTGGCGAAGATTTCGTTAGGCGCAAATATGGCTCAAACCATTAAAGCCTTCCGCGAAGCCGAATCTTATGACGGTCCGTCGCTGATTATCGCGTACGCGCATTGTATCAACCACGGTATCGACATGAGCAAGGGATTGGATCAGGGCAAGGCGGTAGTATCAAGCGGCTTATGGCCATTGTTCCGCTACGACCCGCGCCTTAAAGAAGAGGGCAAGAACCCCTTCCAGCTTGACTCCAAAGAACCCAACTATGCGCTTGAAGACGTTATGTACAAAGAAGTCCGTTTCAAGAGTCTCAAAGCCGCAGACCCGGCTCGCGCCGACACTCTGCTTGCAAAAGCCAAGAAACACGCCGAACGCGTGTACAAAGAGTACAAGTATTTGTCGGAACGCCCCTTCTAGTCAGACGTAAAGTTAATTGAAGCCCCTGATCGAAAGGTCAGGGGCTTTTTTTTGACACGAACCAGCGCGAACAACGACTATAAGTTCGTGGTGTTCGTGTTGGTTCGCGGTAAAATTCTTCAATATACCTCTGTAAACAATCCCTAAAAATCGACCGAAAATGAAATAGAGGTATAATTTTGCGGGTTTTCTCAGAATTTAAAGAAAGATTTTCGGCGGACGGGTATTTTAAATTCCGTACAATAGCTGTTTTAACGGCGGTTTTTTTGGGGTTTTGCGGGCTTTGGCTGGGGTTTTCACTTGTTTCAGCCATGTTTGGGCTTCAGTTTTTTCCCGATGTCCCGGGAGTATTCTTTGTCCGCTCCTTCGGGATTCTTTCCCTGCTTATCCCGGCGTATTTTTTCTACGCCGCGGTCGTTTTGTCCGATAAAAATTGGCGTCCCGACAGAATATTTATTCTAAACGGGTATATACTTCCGTTTTTAACTCTTTCAATAGGTTATGTGTTTTTCCGCGATTATGACATCCGCTCCGCGCAGTCCTCGTTTTTGTATTCTATGGGAAAAACAGGTTTCAGCCTTTTTATTATCACCGTTACTGTAATTGAAATCGTACTTTTACAGGTGTTAAGAAATATCCTCTTTTTAAAAGAAACCAAAATAATGCGCAGAAAAATCTTGCTTCCGCCTCCGCTTGAGGAAAAGACAACGAACGAAAACGCCGTTGTCCTCTACGCGAATGACTTGCAGACAGAAGTTGTCAATGAAGACAATCAGGAAACTCAAACAACCTCTCAAACAGAAAGTTTGGAAACAGATGATAATGAAGAAATCGAAGAACTTGACGAGGTTGATGTCGGAATGGATATCGACGCCGATACCGATACCGAAACTGAAACCGATGACGAAGAAGACGATGATGTCGACGCGGTAACACGCGCATTGGAAGAAGCGGAAGCCGCCGCGGCTGTTCATGCGGAACAGGTGCGCAATAAAAACAAAAAGTTTAGTAATCTTCGCAATAAAAAATACATGGTTCCTGTGGATATTCTTAACGAATACCCCGACGGCGAATACTGGGTAATAGATCAGGCTACAAGAGACGCGGCTATCGCTTTAAAAGAAACCCTTAACGAATTTAATATTCAGGCTGAAGTTACAGGCATAAGAAAAGGTCCCGTAATTACAATGTTCGAGATACTTCCCGCTCCCGGCGTTAAACTTTCAAAAATTGTCGGCTTACAGGACAACATCGCCCTGCGTCTTGCCGCTTCGTCCGTGCGCATTGTCGCCCCTATTCCCGGAAAACACGCCGTAGGTATCGAAGTTCCCAACGCAAAACGCAACATTGTCTCTTTTAAAGAAATTATCGAAAACGAACTTCAGCGAGAAGAGAAAAAAATGGAGATTCCCGTCGTCATGGGAAAAGATATTACAGGGGAAGCGCAGACAGTCGACCTTGTTCAAATGCCGCACTTGTTAATCGCGGGCGCTACAGGCTCGGGAAAGTCAGTCTGTGTAAACTCCATAATACTTTCGATACTGTATCAGCTTCATCCGGCGGAGTGCAGACTTTTGCTTATCGACCCGAAAATTGTCGAGTTGAAATTGTACAACGACATCCCCCATTTATTGACGCCGGTAATTACCGATTCAAAAAAAGCGTTTCAGGCTTTACAGTACTGTATTTATGAAATGGAAAGACGCTACGCTTGTCTTGACTCGATGGGAGTGCGCGACATTCGCAGTTACAATAAACGCGTTAAAGAAAAAAATGTAGCGCAGGAGTATATGCCCTATATCGTCGTTGTAATTGACGAATACGCGGATTTGATGACAACTACCGGAAAGGAATTAGAGTCTACGGTTGCAAGGCTTGCCGCAATGAGCCGCGCCGTCGGTATCCATCTTGTGCTTGCGACTCAGCGTCCTTCTATTGATGTAATTACGGGGCTTATCAAGGCGAACATTCCAAGCCGTATCGCGTTCATGGTTGCCAGTAAAACGGACAGCAGAATAATAATCGACATGGTAGGAGCAGAAAAACTTTTAGGCAAGGGCGATATGCTTTATTCCGGCGTTGTCGATCCCTTCCCGATTCGCATGCAGGGCGCGTTTATTTCCGAAGAAGAAGTAGAATCGGTTGTTGAATATGTAAAGTCATTCGGCGAGCCGGATTACATAGACGATGAAATTTTCTTTGAAGAAGAAGAGGAAGACTCAGGCGCTTCCCTATTCTCCGACGGCGATGACCCGTTATACGATAAAGCGCTGGAAATAGTTCATCAGCAGGGTAAGGCAAGCGCCAGCTTTATTCAACGCAGACTGAAAATAGGCTTTAACCGCGCCGCAAGGCTTATCGACGAAATGGAACATCACGGAGTGGTAGGTCCCGCGAACGGAAGCAAGCCCAGAGAACTTGTAAGAGATTTCAGCGCGTAAATTATTATTTGGTGATAATATTGTTAATCCATTTCTTAAGTTTGTTTTCTTCTGAAATCTCAAAACAATAATCCCCAAGTCTTTCTATCCTGCGTACCAGATCGATAAAAAGCAATTCGGTTTTTACATTGCCGCCCGCCTCAATTCGCTTGCGTCCGAGTTTCTGCAATTTCTTGCGGTCTTTGTCAATTTGGTTTTCCAACTCCGCGGCGCGTATTTTCAATTCCGACGCCGGATTGCGTCCAAGCTGGTTTTCAAGCAGGCTTAAAAATTCCTCGACTTTTCCGACGTATGGAATAAGATCGTCCATTTCTTTTTCTTTAAAAATGGAATTCTTGCCGACGCTTTTTTCCAGTAAACGGCTGATACTGTAACATTCATCGCTCATCGATTCAAGCGCGACAATGACTTGCAGCAGATATGTAAGACGGGTTTCGCTCTTTGGATTCAGTTTTACGCGGGAACATTCAATTAAAAAGCTTGTTAGTGTCTCGCGCATTTCATCGATATATTCTTCTTTTTTTAACAGTTCGTCGCACAACTCGGCGGTATTCTCTTTGTCGTTGCTGTCTTCTTCGCGCAAGCTTCGTAACACTGTGCAAAAGCGGGAATACATAAAAGAGACAATTCCCGCCATGTCGCTGATTTCTTTTTCCGCGCGAAGGATATTGAGTTCAGGCGAATCCGTATTGCCCGCGGAAAGATACGCAAATCTGTAATGTTCGTCTTTTCCTTCCTGTTTTTTTTCGGGAATAAGGAAGGAGATTAATTTTGCGTATTGTTTTACGAAAGGCAGGAATATAATTGTATTTATTACGTTAAATAAAGTATGAAGCCCCGCCAGGTGAACAGGTATTGCGGAGTTGCCGGGACCTGCCGTCAGCGGGTCTCCCGGGAAAATAAAATCAACAAGTCTAAGCAATGGGAATAACAGCGGAAGCGCCCAGATAAGTCCCAAAACGTTAAACAAAACATGGGCAAGAGCCGCGCGTTTCGATTCAGTGTTTCCGGTGATACCGGCAAGAACCGCGTTAATGGTAGTGCCTACATTGGAACCCAACACCATGCCGGCTGCCATCTCATAAGTTATAACATCCTGAAACGCCAGCGTCATTATTAATGTTACCGCGGCTGAAGACGAGTTAATGATTATCGTCATCACCAATCCGACGCCCAAGCCGATTAAGACCGCGAGAGTTTTATTGTCTCTGATTGTTCCGATTGTTGTAAAATCAAAAAGACTATTTGAATTTTCTATTCCGTGAGAGAGGAAATAAAGACCTAGGAACAAGAAGCCGAACCCAATCAGTAAATCGCCGACATGTTTGTATTTCCATTTTATTACGCTTAGAATAAAGCCCACGCCTATTGCCGGCAGAGCCAAAGTATCTATGCTTATCTTAAAACCAACAAGAGAGATTATCCAGCCTGTCACGGTGGTTCCGATATTTGTTCCGAATAATACTCCGATAAACTGTGTAAGGGTTAAAAGTCCGGCGTTTACAAAAGATATAACAATGACGGTAAATGCCGATGAAGACTGAATAATTGCGGTAACGACAAAGCCTGTGAGCACTCCCATAAAGCGGTTGCCGGTCATGAAATTCAAAGTTTTTCGCATACGTTCGCCGGCGCTTTTTTGCAGACCGTCGCTCATCATTTTCATGCCAAACAGGAACATACAGAGCCCGCCTGTCATGCGCAGTAAAAGTGTAAGAATTGTCATAAGTCTATGTTATATGAAAAATAAATAATCTACAAGATATTGCCCGTATGCCTATTGTCTTTATTTCATACCATTTCGTATTTCATAAAAATGCTTGGTTTTATCGTTGTTTTCTTCTTTTCTAAGACCGTCGGTAATCCAATTCATTAATACGGTTACTCTGAAATTCATGCTTGGCGTAAGATTTATTCTGTTGGATACAAAACTTGGGATGTAAAGACCAGACATACTGTAGATAAGTATTCCTTCTTTTACAGGTTCAAGGTAAATTATTGTTATAAATTTTTCAGCGCTCATAATTTTAAAAATAGAATAAGAGACATCTCTAAAGTTGGTTAACGTATAAGAAAGACCGTAAAGACTGACGGAAATTTCTCCTCTAAGATAAAGGTCTCCTAAAGTCTGATCAAGAAAACGCAAATACATTATCTCTGAATAAGGAAGCGTATCCGTGCGCGGAGGATCGGGTATGGGTTTTCTTTTTTGCGCGCTTTCAAGACGGGTTGTATCCTGAAAAATTTTATATTCTTTCCCTCTCGAAATAATTTTATAATCTTTAATATTTTTAATCCTTCTTAACGCGTTGTAAATGTCTATTAGATCAAGTTCTCTTTTGCCATAAGGCACTAATACAAGAGCCTCAATAATATGCGAAGGTTTTTTTGCCATAACTTTACTGTATAGATCAACTCCCGCATCCTTACCGGGAAGAAATGTCGGGGTATCGTTTTTTTCAAAAGCGTTTCTTAGTCCTATTTCGCTCATTGCTATTGATTTTTGTCTTAGCGTTAAATTAGGAAAAACCTCATAAAAAGTACGGGTCTCAAAGACAGGAGCCTCAAAGACAAGCGTGGGCGCGCTGAAAACAAACGCGTCTTCGTCGAAAAAAAAGTCATCGTCAAGGGAAAGTTCTTCGCCTGAAGAGCCTTCATCAATAAAGCGAGGTTCCTCGCTGATCAATGGTTCTTCGTTAATCGGCGGTTCTTCTTTACTCCGCGTTTCTTCGCTGATCAAGGGGTCATCGTTAACAGGCTTAAGTTCTTCCTCGTCCTCCGCCCAAAGCGGGCGGATAAAAACAAAAGCAAGAAGAAGACAAAGATTGATAATCTTCCCGGCAGACTTCATATTTTCATAATAACCAAGAAATAAAAAAAATTCTACCAGACGCATATTTGCAGGACATATCTTCGCTCTCTTCGTTCGCTCTTGTTTCGTAGTATCAGTCTTTGCCGAAAAACTCCATGGCAAATTCTGTTTTTGGCGCGATCAGAATATCCCTTCCTTTTGCGGTTTCTACTATGCGTCCGTCTTTCATAAGCGCGACTTTGTTTCCCAGCATCAGGGCTTCTTCTCTGTCATGGGTGATAAAAATGCAGGGCACTTTTGAATGGGCGCGAATCTCAAGAAAATCGTTGCGGAGGCTTTTTCGCAGGGGCGCGTCTAAGCTGGAAAAAGGTTCGTCCAGCAAAAGCGCCCGCGGACTGGACGCAAGAGAACGCGCAATGGCTACCCGCTGACGCTCTCCGCCTGAGAGTGTGT
>Ga0268262_10002491_pt1 | contig 21184 bp, 26 predicted proteins | sample TergutNc150P3_FD_190354 | JGI IMG/M metagenome (GOLD analysis project Ga0268262, IMG submission 190354) | Nasutitermes corniger P3 segment gut microbial community from laboratory colony in Florida, USA - Nc150 P3 (SPAdes) (version 2) | ecosystem: Host-associated > Arthropoda: Insects >... | reverse complement strand
GCAAAGGTAGAGGTTTTGGCTGGTCCAAAAGGGCAAGCGGCAGGCAAAGTGGTTAAAGTTGACCCGCCAAAAGCTAGCAGTCAAGATATAAAAGAAGGCGGAGCGTTAACATTCCCCGCACATTCCATAACATTGATTACCATTGAGTAGAAATAAGGATAATTGCAGTGCTTCAAAAGCCTGCAATTGTCCAATCTAATTTACCTTGTTCCGTTTGGGAACGACCGCGTCTGTAAAGCAATTCGCCAAGAGCTAGCTTAATTGCATTTCGTTCTAAGAACCCTTCAAAATTTGAAAGGATGCTAAATGTCTCTTGTGGCTTTGCTTCAAATTTAAGAGGCGGTATATTTGCATCGCTCCAAGTGATAGACAAATTTTTTGGGAAACTTTTGGGATTATAGCTTTTTTCATTTTCAAGCACAGAAGCAGGATAAACTATTTTAGATACGCCTTCTGCGTGATGAATGGAGTAGCCATAAGGAGTGCCGTTTTTGGTTATTCCTATGCGCCCTGCTATAAATGATTTTTGCTGAGGCATACTGAGTGTGAGCATTCTGGTTGCCATTTCAGCGGGTTTTTCGTTTTGCCAAACGTGATCCATATAGCCATATCCGCTTATTTCAACAGTATCTTCTCCTATACCAACGCGGCCTTTGATTCTGCCATGAGGAATGTGCATATACAAACCGAATTTGTTTCCGTCTATATTGAACACGCCATCTCCTGGAACAATGCCGTTCACAGCACTTGTAAATGCAACATCTAAGAATTTTTTGCCATTTTTATTCGCAGAAAACAATACGCGGTGCCCTGTGCCCGGTAATTTTTCCATTAAATAATCGCCGCCAGCAATAGAAATGCTGTTTGTGCTTTTGTCTTCAACAAATCTATCCGTTGAATATTGCCGCCCCACGCTATGGCTTTTGCCTTTGAAATTCCATATTGAAAAATCGGTACCTATTTTAAAACCCTGAGTTGGCACATACATCCAAGTATAATTCACATATATTTTTGTTCCATTATCAAGCACAAAAACATAGCTCCACATTTCGTTGTATTTATCGCTTTTTTGAGGATGCCTAAAGAAATCGGCTGCGTTGGTTTTTCTTTCTTCACCAGCAGGGTTGTTAATAGCAGATATGCCAAGCGATGTGAGGCATAAGAGGATAAGCGCGATTTTGGGTAATTTTGTCATAGGGATAATAAAATACTAAATTTTATTAACGCCTTAATAAATACCGCCTCTATTAGCTACCTACACATAAAATACACAGTATTCACTTTGGTTTCCTCTCAAACCTCATAAGCTCCCCCGCCCCCGCATACTCGCCCTTGTTCTCGCACTCATAAGCAGAACTGCCGCCAATGCGCAAAGCCTTGTGCATCAACCAAGCCCTGAACGCTCCAAGCTCGCCGGATAGAATAACCATTTGCCGCAGCAGCTCATCTGCAAGTTCCCTGCTTATCGGGTTCGTGCCGTCTGGGAGCTTTGTGTAGGCGAAATCATGACAGAGCAAGGCTAAATTGTATTTGTTATTAGCGGTGAATTTTGGAATAATAAAATCTATAAGATGCGAGCCGCTACGCATATTGGTAGGGAAGCCCATATCCATAGTGTAGCAGAGCTTGCCTTCGTTGGTAAATACTTCAACATAAACGGGATTTGAAAGCCTCCATAAATCAACACCAGCAAATTCGGTTATTATTGGATAGCCCCAAAAATCATTTACCCTTATCATTTTTCCCTTCAATATAGCCCTCAATTTTGTAAACCGACTTGCTCATCTCAGTAAATTGCTCGCTTATCTTCTCCAATTTGTCAAGCAAGCCCTTTTCCAAATTGTCAACCCTTTGTGTTAACGCATTTATCTCAGCATCTCTCTTTTCCTTCCTGTGAAAAGCTTCGCGGGTTACGATTAAATAGAGCAAGCAAGCCACGACACTTGGTATGCCTAGTTGCTCTAGCGGGTTTTGTAGCAGTGATTCCATTTAGAAAGTTCCTCAAGTATTAATGGCAGCATATATTGTTCTCCTTTGGGTTAAAAAATTCTAGGATATATATTTAGCGGTAGATGTTGTGTTCGAAGGTATCTTTATCATTTGGTATCTTCCTCTGTCGGGCGATTGACTTATAACGAAAGTATAGCCGCTGGCAGACGAGTGGGACCACCCTACGAAAGTATAAGTTTTTCCCTGGAAGTAAATATTAGCTTCAGCATTGATGCTATACGTATCCGATGCATGGTCACTGCTTACGTAGGAAGCCCATAAGCCCCCCAATTCATTGGGGGAAATAACGTTGTTTAGTGTTAATTTTAACGTTAGAGCAAATAAGTTTGGTGGTGGCGGTGGTGGGGGCGGTGGCGGGGCGCTCAAGTTTACTGTTTTAGCGAAAGTCAGCATCATTCCGTCTGGGCTTAATTGAACGTTCTCTTGCTCAACATCATTCAACCACGCCTGCGCCGCGTTCCCCTGCGCCGCGTTCCATCTGAAACCAGATTCTGCTTCTAAAGTGAAAGTTCCCGTTGATTGTCCCGCTTCAAAATTCGGAGTGTTTGGTTCCCATGATATTGAATTTGAGTAATTGGCCGCATCCTCGTCATCTTGCGCTGCTGATTGCGGCTTGGAGTTGCCTAGAACGGGATTTGGTATTGAAAGGCGCGGAATAGACAAAGTATTCATTGTTTTCGGGAATACCTTCGTTACCCTCAAAACCCAACTGCTTTCTGAAAAGACATTTTCAGGCGCAAGAATTTCGCTATTGACCATTACTTGCGCGTCTCGCGCAAATCTAAATGCAGATTCTATAGATTCGGAGTGTGCTCGCAATGTAATCGTGGCGGTATAAGTTTGAGTGAGGTTTGCAATATCAAACGGATTCGGAGCCCAGTCTATTTCACTTGCTCTTATATCATACTCGCTGTCGTTTACCGTAACCTCTAGACTTAGTTCCGCTCCGTTCACAGGCGGGTCTATTGAAATACTTACCGAATCTATCTCGGTTATGTTTGGTGGCTCGGGAATAACATTGCCGTTCACTAACTCAGAAATGACTATCTGCATAAAATCACCCCATTTCATCTTGCAAGCTCTGCCCTCTGTCGTTTGACCGTACAAAAATAAAGCATCTTGGCTATTTTCAATAGCGGTAGTGAATAAAGAACTAGCGGCATCACGGACATCCGGCGTTTTTTTACCGCTTCCCAACATCACTTGATTATCGGTGCCTGTGGGCTGCAGTTCTCTCACAGCATCCTGCAATTTGGTTATATCGTTTTTGGAGTTTCCAACGTGCTCCTTCAGGTTTCCAACGTGCTCCTTCAGGTTTTCAACATCTCCTGTGCTTGTCAGCTTTCGGAACAATAATTTGCCATCGTTTTTGCCTGCCAGAATCAGGCTCAATGCTTCCCCTTTGTTCAGCGTGTCTTTTTGAGGTTCTCCGTTGGTTCCAAAATAGTTGACATCAATTTTATTTTCTTCCGCTATGAAATAAAACACATCGCCTTCTAAAAAACTGTCTTTCGCTTCGGCAGAGATTTCCTCATTCAGTGAAATAGTGCCTGTCAATGAGTAGGCGCGGGCATATTCTTCCAATACGTTGCTTGAGCTGATCAAACCCTGCAAGCCGCTTATTGCGCCCGCTCCCATCGCTAACAGTTTGGCGTGGCTGCCGAGATTTATTTGGCTTCCCTCAATCATTTTTATCTTCGCCTCACCAGTCATGTTAATGGCTGCATTCGCTTCAAGATTAAGGCTTGCGGCGTTTTTAATCACTATACTGCCCCCGTCAGTGACGCCAGTGCTTTTGGAGTTCAATGAATTTGGCACGAATGGAAGAAGCGCGGCTGTACCTCTCAATTCAAACCCAAACAAAAAATTTCCTGCATTATTCAAAACCTCGCAGTAAACGGATTCCTCCTTGGCTTCAAGAGGCTGTAGTATTCTGCCGTTTTGGTTTAGAGTGACGGGATTATAATTATATATCTCACCATCAAGGTAAAGGTCTACGGTTCTGCGATGTTCCTTACTTTCATAGACTACAAGGAGACCGCCGGCCACTGGCTCGCCCCCATGCATGAACCCTGATGTCAGGCTATTAACTATCATGATATCCTCCTAATTAAATAAAGGTTTCCAGAGCCAGAGGGATGATTCCCAATCAGTCCGCAATTTGCAAATCGTGTATATCTCAGTACAGATGGAGATAAATTTTGATTATCAGTACACTCTATATAACCACCGTTCCTATTTTTTATATAAAATACTGTATTGATTTCCTTAATATTGTTAGCCATATAATCGTCAATAAATCCCGTCATATAGCTGCCTATAGGAAAATATTTGTCTATGGACTCTAGGTATTCTGAATCTGACCTTATTGACAACGCCCTTGGATTGGCTTCCGTGTTGACTAAGGAAAACGTGGAAATCTCCGGTCTAATAGTCAGTTCGTGAAAGCGGAAATAAGACCCCTCTAAAGCCATATTTGCGAATATATGACCTGCTATCGTAATCTTTCTGACTTTTATATCTTCTTTTAGAGTGACTGCATCTGCAATTATTTCTCCATTTGCACTTAGATTTCCTTCTGCAATTATGTCTCCTTTTGCATTTATGTTTCCGTCTGCGTTTATGTCTTTCTTAAAACTGCCATTCCCTTTAACTAATATGTTTTCACAAGTTATATCTTTGCTTGTTAGATTTTTTGTCTCTGTTGCGCCTGACCTTAAATGTATGGAATCGTCACTGGAAATTTCATTTAAGGTTGGTAAGTCTCCACCATAAATAGTTTTGAAAAACTTTCTGTCGTAAATTTTGCCTTTAGGCAGTTGATACCATTGTATTGGAACATCTGAAAAGCACTCCACATTATTAATTATCGATACCACCCATAAACTAATTAAACTAATGAACGTCACGCCTGAATGTATTTCCAAATCTGTAAAACTCAGGTCTGGCATTTGTTGCCCGCCAAAGTTGTAGGTTCCTTTGGGTATTATTATTTTATATTTATCATACTTGCTTAACGTGGACAAAATTCTCCAAAGGGTTATATTGTGGGCATTCCCTTTATTGCTTATGCCTGCTTGGTCAGCGTGAATTTCCTTTGTTTCCCAATACCAATAATAACCGGAAAACTCAAATGATTCAACGTTTATTATTCCATCGTATGAGAGTGGATCCCCTTCCTTAAGCACATACAAATGCGGGTTCCCTTCCTCTATGACCCAAGTCGGGTTCCTGTTTTTTACTTCCCTTAGTTCTAGTCTATTCTTCACGTAATTGGAATTGAAAAGAGCGTCTATTTCCAAACCGCTGTGCGTTTCATATCCATAGATTTGCACATAAATTTTAGAGCCATCATTATTCGTTCCGAAAAGCCTTTCTACGCTCACGAATACTGGATGTCCCGTGTATAGCCCCGTGCCTGTTCTGGCGTCTGGCTGTAGCTTCGCAGGATTTTCTACTTCATGTTGCAGGTTTATGTCGCTATAAACCTTGGCTAGCTCTGTTGATGTGTTATCCGTGTATATTGCGAGACGGCCATTGGCAAGGATCTTGCCGTTGACATCCAAATACGCCGAGCGTGTGTCCAGTACGTTCAATGGAAATTTTACCACGTCTTTCATGCTCATGTCTTTACCTCCCAAGGCAATAAATAGTAATGCTTATTTTTGTTTTTGTCAGTGTAAGGTTTGTCTGAAACCCTCCCTATTATGACGTTCTGCAGATAGAATCTCCTTTCGGGGTCTTTATCACTCCACCCTGTCTTTCCAGCGAGAACGTTTTTGAGGCCTTCCGTGTCATTGCTTGTTATCCGTGAAATCATTTCATTGCTCCTTCAATTGAAAATGTGACCGAGTTGAACACAACCGGATTGGCGTTGGTGAAAATAAGACGCGTGTGCATCTTGCTGCACAAGCCAAACCCGAAAGATTTGAGTGTTTTGGAGTGCCTATCCAAGTTCAGAATCCTTGGGTCGCGCCAGTTCAGCCCATCGGGAGAAACCGACAGGAATGCCTGATTGTTTATAGCATCATTGTCCGGTACCGTTTTTATGCTGTAGTCAATCGCTATGCTTCTGAGCAAGAATCTGTTGAGGTCGTGCAGCACTTCCAGTTGTATTATTTTGCTTATCACGGAATTATCCGCCATTGTATATTTGCTGTCGTCAAACTCGCTTAAATTCCCGTTTATATCGCAAATATATTCTTCCATTCCGCCTCTGACTTTGGATAGGCAGCTCAAAACGCTTATGCTGCCCGATTGCGTGTTGTAGCCCAGCGTGAAGCCTTCACCATCTTGGAAGCAGGCTATCAAGCAGCCATTGGTGTATATGACAAACGCCTTTGCGAACTCTTTGCCGTCCCAAATGCGCTCGGTGCTCCGGTCGCTCAGAACATCCAACCGACCACTGACGAGCCTGCAAAGCCGTCTGTGGTCGTCAAAGAAATAAACCTCGTTGCGCAGAATGCAGACGGCATGGGGAAAACTCAGTCCAGTAAGGTAGTTTCCATTTATGGATGTTGTGTATGGGTCAAAGCTGTCGTTGTTGTCGCGCCAAACCTCAATAGTTTTTGTCCCGAAAGCATATATCACATCCATACCTACAACGCGCAGTGTCCTGTCAGCTTTGGTTTCCGTGCTGTAGAAATTATCTACAGGAAACATTTTCCCTATAGGCCTGCTGTCCGGATCTGTTTCTGAATAAAAGAACTGCGTGGAGTTGGAGCAAGTCAATAGAATCCTATGTCCCCTGAACGATATGAAGCTGGGAATTCCTCTGGTGCTTGTGGTTCCATTGACTATAGGAACCCCTTGTGATATGTCCTCTATCTCAGGATTTGCCGCAAGCAGGTTGATTCGGTACAGAGCCATGCCATCGCAGAGGTAGAGGTAGATACGCCCCTCAGTATCTATGTTTTGCGACTGGCTCTCCGCAAACGAAAGCTCCCCGCCATTTGATTGCAAACCCCCTCTGCATTTAATAATGCTATATTCCTCTTTGCTTGGTATCTTGTAAACTTCCCTTTCTGCGACAACGTAAATATTGCCTTTATTTATTTCAGTCCCATCTACTCCTATAGATGATTTGTATATTGACCGCACATTCTGCAATCTTAATTCACGAATCAGTTTCTGCCCATATATGCTTTCCAAGCCCTTGCCCGTGTTTATCACATTCTCCAGCCTGCTGTCTAGGTTGTAGCGAGACAGGCTCTGCTGAGTGCTTAGTTTGGAAAGGTCGGCGGACACTTGCTGCATCTATTTGCCTCTGTTGAAAAATGGCAAGCTATCCACTTGGGCAGTTAGTTTGTCTTGGGGTCTGTTTAGCCAATTAAAAGCATAATCTTTTCCTTTCTCCCAAGATTCTCTAGCTCCAAGCCTTTCTGCGCCTACAAGTCCAGTAGATATGGCTTGCCCTGCTTTTGTCATTCCCATATCTGGCTCTGAGTGGGCAAGAGCTTCCTGTACTGCTTCCAATCTTTTTTGTTTTGCATGGAGTAAAGTATCGAATTCCGCTTTTTCTGCTTCAGAGCCAGCTTTATATTTAATAGGCTTGATTTGATTTACTAAATAATTAATTTCAGTTTTCAATTCTGATTCCCTTATTTGCAATTCTTTTCTATTTGCACCACTCAAACTCCTTTCATACATTTTTCTGCCGAGTGCCGATTCAGCGTAACTTTTGGAGCCTAATCCTTTAACTAAGGGGAGCGTGTGAAGCCCCTCATTTGCCATAAATCGTCCTGTATTTTTTGCTAATGGCTGTCCTAAAGTTATAAGATTTTTTGCCGCTGTAAACGCTTTGGGCGCATTCAAGGCGGCTACTCCTGCTGCTTTTGCCGCTGCACCCGCAGGAGCGGCAGGCGTGAATAGAGAGGCATTGCTAAGTGCATCGGCAGCCGCACCCACACCCATTAGACCAGCGGCTACAGGTGCAGGAAAATTGTCTTTGTAGTCAAAAGCAAGTTTAGTGAAAGGAGCGGCTATCTCTGCGGCTACAGAGCCAGCTTCCAAAGCGTATTGTTTTGCTTTGGAGGGTTCTTTGGCAGGTTCTTGTGATTCAACCGGAGTGATTTTGTAGCTAGCTACATCGGCTCCATTTTCTTCAAGATACCGCTCTATTTCTTCTATGGAATTGGCTGGCACCTGCTGAATTTCGCCATCCGGCGTTTGAACGTTAAATAATGGCATAATTATCTCCTGCTTTTGGAAAAAAATGTATATTATAGGTATGGAAACTGCTTGCAAAAAAGGATTTATAGCTATGCTCGTAGATTATTTTCGTGAAGTTACGAAACCGATAGAGTATTCCAATGAGCCTCCAGTTTTTAAGCCAGTGCAAAACTTCAAGGAATTCATCTGCCTTTTCAAGATAGCTCCAAGAATTATTTTTATGCTCTTTATGGGTTTCAGAGAAATGTCTCAGCCATTTCTTTGGTTTTATATGTTCATATTCATCCATGATGGTGGTTTGGCCAAACTTATTAGAATTGACATTCAAGTTATCAAAGAGTATTTTTTTTAAGAACATATATTTCTCCTATTTTTTTGGAACTATTTTAAGACCGCCCAGTCCATCTATTTTTTGTAGCTGTGGCGGTTGTCTGCTATCTTTAAATCTTTGCGCAATAATAAGTGCAACTTGTGCCCCCACGCTCTTATAGTTGTCAATGCCTAAATTCCAAGCGTCACTGCCTTCCTCTATTCCAAGTGATTTCATTTTAGCTTTAAAATTTTCTATGCTCTGTAGGTTTGCTTGCGCCTGGTCTTTTTTAACTTGATTCTCTCTCTTTACTATCTCATAGTTTTGCGTATCGGTGTTAATTCCAATATTGCGCTTTTGCATAGCCGCTAGGTTTTCATACTTTTCTTTCTCTTCATTTCGTTTACCATTTAAAATCCCTGTAAATTCTTTCTGTGATATATTAGCATTGGGGTTTTGAGTCTTAAACTCTTCATATAATTTAGAAGGCTTCATTTTATACAAATCAGATTCGGTTTTAATTTTATCCATTTCTGTGTCTATAAAATTTGTAGCTTGTGCTATCATTCCCTGAGTATTGCTTGATATATCGGTAGTTGTGGATTGGGATCTCTCAATGGGATTTACAAGCGTTTCACCTTGGTACACTGGATTGTTGGTAACCGCTTTTGTAGCAGCAGTAAGTTGCAAAGTCAGACCATTTAGTTGGTCATCATACGATTTAATTCTGTCTGCATATTTTTCAGGGCTTTGAATATAGTCATAACTCTTAGACAATTCATCCTTTTTGTCCTCAATGCCATTATACTTTTGCAATAGCTGCATTCTAGCGTTGCTATCGGCATTGTACTTGGCTTGCTGTTGCTGATGCACTTGGCTGGCAAGTTCGCGCTCGCTCTGCGAAAGGCTGTCAAGGCTCGCCCTTTCCCTCGCATTGCCAGCGTTCTCCGTTGCCTGTATCGCGTTCCTAAGCGAAGAAGCATCGTTCTTGCCCACGGTGTCAAGGAACCCTAGCATTATGCTTGGAGAGGCTAGGCTTGAGAAAGCGTTATCCACCACAGCCGTTGGATCCGGTTTCATGCGGTAGAATCTTGGGTCTGCGAAATTCATGCTAGCCAAAGTTAAGCCCTCCATTGCCTACCGTATCTGTGTTGAACGGCATTCCTAGCGTTTGCTGTGCTTGCGGCGGTTGTTGGTTCAGCTGCAGCCCTTTGTTGCCAGCGAGCGTTTGCATATACTGCTTCCTGAAATCACGCTCCTCCTCGTATCGTCTCTGTGCCTCCGCCTCACGTGCCTCGTCTTTCGCTATGGCCTGTTTTGCCTGCTTTAGCCTCGCCCATTGCATGAGCGGCCCCGATTGCACAAGGTCGTCTATCTGCTTGTCAAATTTTGCGTTGCTCGCCTGCCTCATCTTGTAGAAGTCAGGAGTGTTGAAAAAGTATGCCATTATTTCAGTCCTCCCATAACTGTACTTGCCGCAGCGCCACCCAGCGGTCCGCCATACATAGTGGCCATTGCGGAAACTCCAAGCTTGCCCGCGTCCATCAAATAGTCAAATCCTGATTTCTCGCTTGCGGCTAATTCCGCGTTCTTGTTGGCTATGTTCATTTTATTGCCAAGCTCGGTGCCGTATATGTCGTTGAAATTGCCGAAGTTAGCAGTGTTCACGCCCACTTTGTTCTGGAAATTAGTCTGGCTCGCATTGTTGTTGAATGCGTCTATCCCCATTTGGTTCTGGAACTGCTGCTGCTTTGCTTGGTTTGCCCTGCCGTAGGCATCGCTCCAGCCCCTTTCCGCCATTGCCCTTGCGTTCTCGGCTATGGCATTGCCAGCCGCGCCGCTGAACAGGGAGCCTTTCGCTCCGTATGCACTTTTAAGGGCATCGGTAGAAGCTTTTATTTGCTCGCTCATGGAAGGGTCAAGGAAGCTGTTCACATCGCCAAGAATGTTGCCGAAATTCACAGCGCTTGCCTGCTGCTGGTTCTGTATGTTCGCGCCTCTGCCCACATCGGCATAGTCTTCCATTTTGCCAACGTAATTTTTAGTTGCAGAGTTTACGCTTTTTTCGTAATCACGGCCTATACCGCCGAAATCCGGTCCGAAAAAATCCATATTATAGCCTCCTGAGCCTGCCAAGCCCTGTATTTAAAATGGGCGGGGGTAATATCTTTGTTTTGTTTTTTATGTGTCTCTGCATATATTCGCTATATTTCTGGTCTATTGCCGGATTCTGCGGTATTCCGTAAAGGGCGATAAGCTCGGTGGCAATCTTATATTTAAGCAGGTTCAGAGCAGAGCCTGTGAGCTTCACTTCATCGGTTATGCGCTTAGGCATATCCAGCGGCCGCTTCAAACCTATCTTGATATTTTCAGCTATGCGGAAATGCAGCGTTGCCCTGCCGTACTCAAGCCTGAATGCGTAAACGCTTGAATCTCCCGTGTAATCGCTGATGAAATCTTCGTAATCTACCATTCGCATTTTACCTATATTTGAAATGACATAAGCAGGGGGTATCTCAACGAGATAGTCAGTATAATATCCCTGCGCTTCAGCGGAAATGCTGGAGTTCCTATCCTCGCTTTGTGTTTGGAAGAAAAATGTGGCTGTTTGCACAGTGCTCATGGCGGATATAGTTTCGTCAGGCTTTATCCCGAGCGAGGATTCAATGCTGGAAGCGGGCGGGCTTTCTTCATTCCTTTGCCAGAACACCAATTTTGGCTTGCTCAGTTCAACCGATATATCGTCAACGGCAAACGTGAGCCTGTCGTCCGTGTTGAGGGCAAGCAATGACGTTTGCAACAGGCTGAAAGCCTTGCTTGCTGTTACGGGCTCAATTGCTGTTGAGTTTATGTCCGTTACCCCGGCAAGGTCGGTTGCCTGCTTGATGAACTCGGCATAGAACATTGCAAGCCTCGCTGTTAAGTGGCAGGTACGTAGTAAGCAACGCCGCCCAAGCCAAGCAACGGGAAAGCAGCATCTAGCCTGCTTATGCTCTGCCATATATCGCCGTTGGCTGTGTCGCCTGTGCGCTCCCAGAGTTGCAAGGAAGCCATTCCAGCGAGCGATGTGGTTGTCACGCTGCCGACCTTGCCTTTCTCGGTCAACTGGCGGTTCGCTATAGCCGCTATGTTCTGAGCGTAAAGAACGCCGCGTAGGTAGGTCACGCCTGCCGAACCTTTCCATGTTATTGCCTTGCCGCTGGCGGGAAGCGCAGATATATTCTTAACCTGTGTTCTTGCCTTGCCGTCCACAGTGTCGGGTGTGAAAATGAGAGGCGACTTTAAGTTTATGTAATTCACTCCCGAAGGTGTTTCTGCGGTTACGAATACTTTGAGCTGTCCGGTCAATGGCTTGCCCTCGGCATCCACTTTGAAAACATCCGCTACCGTAAACAGCATACCTTCTGGAAGTGCTACATTAAGATTTGCAGAAATCGGCAGCTTTCTTTCTCCGTTTACGCCTGCCCCCGATGTTATTGTAGAGGTTGGCATCGTGGCAGGGTATTGAACGGAATCTATATCCGGTGTGCCTATATACTCCACGCCGCCATAAGAGGCTATATCAAAGCTGTTGTAGAGGTCATTGGCAACAGAGCCGCCTGTGAATAGATTAGTTCCGCTCGTGCGCACCTGCGCCATAATGCTAGGGTCAAGAACCGCCCACTTCTTGCCTGTCACTTTGCTTTTGACAAGCATTGCGGTAAGGTTGGACAAATCTGAAAAGTTAGCCGAGCCAGCGGCAGGTTTAACTATGCAATCGTCAACACCTGCAAGTATGGCTCGGAGCACCATCCGATTTATATCTGTGGAGAAATTCTCCTTTATGGGCTGCATTACCTCTTTTGTCCACGCCTCAATAGTCGTGCTCGCATCAAGCTCGCTTATCTCAATAGGTATGGTCTTTTTGGTCAAGTGGTGGGAAACGATGGTGTTGGTCTGCTGCTGGAAATCGCCAGGCAGAACCTTGCCTTCCACTACCTTTCCCCTGCCGGGTATCTTTATGGATATTGTGGGATTGTCGCCTGCGGCAAGCTCATTCTTGTAATCCTGAGCTACGGTTTTAGCTATTATAGCTTGCGAATCTACTATATCAGCTATATTGACGGCTTTGAGCGTGCCGTTCACGAAATTGGACTGTGGTGTGGACATACTATGCTCCTCTGGTTGAAGTTGAAATAATATTGTGAAACCAATTCACAACAACGTGGAAACTAGGTCTGACGTGGATTCCAAGCTTACGGTCCCTAATTTGCGGTAACTTACAACAATCCCTTAACGCAGTAATTTACGGTTTTTTTCAACGTTGTTGGCTCAACGATCCCTTCACGCGGTAATTTACTTAGATGCAGTTTCTACTCTAATTTCGGCTTACATCCCATACCATATAATATACATTATTTTTTTTGAAAAAGCAAGGGAAAATGAAAAAAATTTATTTTAAATGTATTTTCACATCATTTCCTTCCGTTTTTGCCGCACTAATTTGAGGCAGTCCTCCTGCTTGTTCAGGTCAAGCCCTGCCCCGCCGCCTGTGCCTGCGGGGTTGGGTTTTACGGTCATTGGTATTGTGGGCAATGCAGTGCCCGCCGCAGGTGTCGCTGCTGCAGCAGGTGCAGGCGTGGTGGTTGCCGGAGTCGCTGGAACGCGTGGAGCGTAGCGCATTTTAGCCGCTTCCGCCTTGACCGCGCTCATTCGCTGTTCCTGCGTTGTATGCAGCCAAGTTTCCAAACCTGCGGGCGTGTCAAGAAATTTGTATAAATTGCTCAGTATTTGAATCCCGTTCGGCTGGGTCATCATGAAATCGGTGAGCTCTCCCGCTCCTTCCGTTTCGCTGAAAACCATATCGCCCCAATGGTCGTGCTGCGCTTTGAAAGTCTCATCGCTGTTGTATTTGCTTTCAAGCTCCGCTCTTATTTCCGCCTTGTACTCGCCTAGCTTCTCGTTAAACTCTTTGGTGAGCATTTTGTATTCAAAATTATCTTCGGTGAACTCAAGCTGGTTGTCTGCCGTTGGAGCGGGACCTTTCCATTTGGATTCTAGTTCGGCTAATCGCTGGGATATAGAGTCTATTTTGGTTCTGTAATCCTTACGTTCTTTACGAGGCATATAATTGTCGCCATGCTTGGCCTTCAGCTTTTGCTCGTTGCTGTTCTGGGCAGGGTCTTTGGGCGGCTCTGCCTTTGCTGGCTCCGGTGATTTGGGCGTTGCCGCGCTGAAATCCAGCTCCTTGCCCTCTTTGCGGGCTGTGCGCAATTCAGAGAGGACTGCCTCCTGTGAGGGTTCTTGCGTTGTTGCCGCCGGTTGGGTTGCTGGTTCGGATGCGGTGGTGGCTGCCGATGTGTCGGCATCTGGTATGCCTGTGGCTTCTGTTATCATTGCTCTCTCCTATGCTGTTGGTTTGTCTAGCTCTATTTTCAATAGCTCCAGTTCGCGGTCTTTGTCGTTCTCGCCCGCCTTGAATGTTCTCTCAGCCGCTTTGTCCTGCGCTCTCATCTGCTCCTTTGTCATATCCGCGTTTATGGACTTGTCAGCGTTCAGCTGCTGGTTCTTCAAAGCCGCGTTTGTTCCCGCTAGTTGCTGGTTCTGTGCTTGCAACTGCTGTATCTGCTGCCCCTGCTCTTGCGCATTGGCTAGGATTTGCTGAATCTGCGTTTCCTGCTGGATTATCCGGTTCAGCTCCCCTTTGGTCTGCTCGTCCAGATTGCTGAACTTAATCAGAAGAGGGGCTATGGCGGCTCTGCTTGGCTGCGCGGTGCAATAGTCGTTTATGGCTATTATGGACTGCTGCGATGTCTGCCTGTAGATATTCTCGTAAGGTCCTGAAACTATTGAAACTTTCTGCCCTGTTATAGCCTCATAGATTTTGCACACATCGCCCATAGAAACGGACAGATTGAAAAGATACTGGCTGTAGTTGGCGTTCTGGTTCTCCTTGCGGAACAGTATTTCAATAGCCGTTTTGTTTCCGGTGTCGCCGTTCTCCGCAGTCTCAAAGCCGAAAAGCATATTTATGTACTGCACCATCTTGTCGGTGACCGCAACAAGCTCGTCAACGAATATCCTGCCCTCGTCTCTTTTCGGAGGGGGGAGGGGGCGCGACTGGTCGTCAAATGCAGGATATGATATGTATGCGGTATCGTTCTTGTTCAAATCTATCATTGTCTTTCTGAACGATTCGCTCGCAGCGAGAAAATCGGCAACCCAGTATTTCATTCTCGGAGCGGTTAGTATATTGGTGGCTATGCGGCTGAAAACAATGTCTATGAGGTCGCTAACTCCCTGTGCCTTGTGATACAAGCCGCGGTAGGTTAATTTGTCGTCAATCCAGGCTTCTTCCGCTATTATGCGGATAACGGGGAATGCACTTATGGGCAGCAGTTCCTCTTTTTCCACCTCACCATTGATTATTTTTGCCTCAATAATTCCCTCTGGTGTTTTTTGGTAAGCGGAAAAAACCAAATGCTCAGTTTCCTTGTTGTATTCTATTATGTCATCGCCAAGCCCAAGATTATCGTCTTTAACCCGCCTGTCCGCGCTGTTTGCCTCTTTTGAAACACACACAACGTAGGCTGTGTCTATGCCGCTCGCCATCATAACGGAGCCAGCATCAAGGCGCGTTGCCTTGCCATTGGACAAATCGCAGAACACGAAACCCTGCCCGCTCACAACGCTATCCCTGAACGCGAGGGCAATAGCAGTGTCGTAGCTGTTGTAGTCAAACTGCAATTGCTCGTTCCCCGCGAGGAAGCGAAAAGGGTTGGAAGTGAATTTTGAGCAGATTTTATTCACAATCTGATTCACCGCATCCACTCGCACTTTGTGGCGTATGGTGGTGGCAATATTGTTGAAATTGTCTCTCCACGTGTCGCCGTTAGCCATCTTGCGAGCTTCGCGTATAGCCTTGCGGTCGCTGTCAAAGCGTTTCTTCTCGTAGTCTATGAATTTCCGCAGCTGCTCAATGTCCATCGGCATATCATCTCCTTGCCTTGCTGTGCGTTGATTTATAGCCGCTTTCGCGTAGCCTGTTTTCGCGAGTTGTTGTGCCTGCCCCTATCTTGGCGTAGGCGTAGTTGCTGGTCTTTGCGCTTCCGCCTCTTATGTGCTGCCAAAACCATTTTCCCTTGCTCCCCGGCCACGTGACGAAATCATAGGCAACGGAGCGGGGCACATCGTAGTATTCGTATATAGCCCCGCTGTTGAACATAACACCCATAGTTGATGTTTGTGCATCGTAGCGAATCTGGTTTATGTTTGAGCTGTCAAAGCCACCGAACCACGTGTTGTTGCCGAAATCATCCTCCGCAGCTTCCATAGCCTCAGCGGTGGCGCGTATGCCAGCCTCGCCCTTTTCTTCCGCCGTTTCTGCAAGAAGCTCCCTAAGCCTATCCTCTCCATACTTGTTTATGAGCTTGGTCAGCGTTTGCGGCTGAATAAGCCGCTTGAACAATTCCCACAGGACTATATTCAAAATCATACAGTTAATATAGAAAAATAAAAAAGAGAATGAAAATATTTATAGTTTATTTGATATTTTCACCCAACGAACTGATTCAAGAAATCCTGCGTTTCCGCCAAGTCCGGCGGGTTGTAGTCAATGAACGCAAGCGCGGTGGCATCGCCTACATCGGGGGAGCGGTTTATTTCCTTCCTTATCACGTCTTTGGGTATAAGCCCGAACCTGCCGCCGTTTGATTCGTCCGGGGTCGGTCGGGCAACAAGCAAATCACGCACAAGCTCGGTTTTCAAATCCACGCATTGAGCACCGTAGGTTATGCCCTCGCGCAGCCTGTCCAGCAAGCCTATGTAGCATTGGGCACGGAGATTAACGCAACGCCTATCCGTTGCCTTTGCACCGAAAACAACGGGGATAATCTTATTCGCAAACTCCGTGAAAAGGCTTCTGGTCAGCTTGGCAAGTGATGACCCGTCAAAATACAGCCTGTCCGCCTTGGCATACCCCGCTGCCTTCAAGCCCTGCCGCACAAGCTCCTGTATATCCTTGTCCTCCGGCGTTTTGGCTTTGACCATAGCAAGAAGCCTGTTTCCCTTTCGCACGGCAACCGTTGAGAAATCTCCGCCCCCGCCCAAATCCAAGCCAACTATAACGGGCTTATTATCCTGCTCCCAAGTCTCTGTATGGTTCAGGTTCTTTATGAACTGCGAGAACGGGCTGTTTTCCGTGTAGTCCAGTATTTCACCCAGAAGCTCGCGCCGCATCGCCATCTCGCCTCTTATGGCGTATTCTTCCAGTATTTTTTCTTTCCAAGTGGCGTTTGTATATATATTTTCGGTATATGTAGCGTGGAAAACGCTCGTGTCTTTGGTTGGGTTCAGATATCTTTGTGAAAGCCAGTTATCCGTGCCGAGCGGGGAACTGGTCAATAATATGCTTGGCGGGAAGTTGGAAAGCCTGACGGTTGGAAGAAGGACTTCTTTCAAGAAATATTCTTTGCAGTAAGCCGCCTCGTCAATTATCAGCTTGTTGGCGTTCTTTCCCCTCGCAAAATCGGGGTTGACATTGCTAAACTGGCGAATGCTTCCCTTGCCTATATGTATTCCGTCTGCCTTGCTCAAAACAGGCACATCGTATTTCCAAGCTATTTTTTTAGTCTCCGCTACAACATACGATGTTTGCCGTAGCGTGGGGGCGGCAATGATGACCTGCTGCCCTTGCAATGCTGAAACAAACGCCTCTGCTCCGAGCAATGCCGTTTTCCCGCTGCCCCTGCCGCAAATGCAGATGCGGAAAAAAGACTTGTCCCAGAACACTTTCCGCTGCCATTCAAGCAGGGGGATTACAATTTTCTTCCGCATTGTTTTCGCTCGCGTTGGAAATGGCTACATCGTAGGCTTTTGTATTGTCGCGTTTGTCTCTCTCAAAATACCCTTCCATCTTGCATATAAGCTCGTAGCCCTTAGCCTCCGCAGACAGAGCGGATGGTCTGTCGTCTTTCTTGGCGCGCTCTATGAAATCAATTATATTGCCCAGCATCTTGTCGTGGCTCATCTGCGTTTCTTCCTCGGCTTTCTCCCTCACGGCATCTATCCTTGCCTTTATCTTGGGCTTTTGCAATAGCTTGTAGCCAGCTTTCTCCGCTCCATTCTTTGAATATCCAGCTAGGATGGCAGCTTCCGAGGCGTTGCCATTATGGAGATAATGCTTTACAAAATCCTCCTGCTGTAGGTTCAATTCTCCCCTTGCCATAGCTCCAAATATACCCCAATATACCCTAATATACGCCATTTATACACCAAAAGCGGTGTATAATGCAAACAATATACAAAAATACAAGCAAAAATGAAAAATTTATTAGTTTCGCTTATGTCCTTTCTTTGCTTCCAAAACTATGGCTTTGAGACCTTCAAGCACTATGGACTTTGGGTCTTTTGCGTCCAGCATGCTATTGTCCGCGGCATATTCGCGGTAGCATCGCTCCCTGAACGCCCCTCCTATATCATCGCCGAATAGCTCCTCGGCTGTTGCGCCTAGCTGTATCAGCTTTAGTATATTCTCGTAGGAGAGTTTTGTGCGCCCGCAGGCAGCCTGCCCGATTAGGCTCTGTGTCATTCCGATTTTCTTTGACAAGTCATTATATGTGTAGCCCATGCGTTTGCAGAAACGGGCAATGTCAAGGGTTTTGGGCTTTTTTTTCGGTTTCATAATTTAGTAATCAGTCGTTTATGAAAACCGTTGATGTTGGACCGTTCCAAACTATATTCCACCTGCTCATTATATCCCTGCCTATCAGCAGCCCGAAGTTGCGAGGCGAAGGTGGAGCCAAATAATCATAGTTCAGATTGCAGGAGTTTATCTTCAAGTCTATGAACGGAGAAAGGTTAGTGTTTGGGAATCCTATGTTAACGGTAAAAGTCGGCACAGGGAACACTCCAGCCGCTGTACCTATTTTGCAAGTCCCCGTAGCTTCCAGTTCCAGCTTCTCTGCTAGGCTCAAGTCTATGCTAGTGGAAGATGCTCCTGTGTCCAAATGGGCAAGCACGGTGAACGACTTATATTTTTTATCGGGGTTCGCAAGAAGGAATATGTTCGCTGCGTTAATTTCCACGGGTATGTTCAGCCCATCGCTGAACAAGAATTCAGGGCGAAAAAGAACGCTCACCTCGGTACCCTCGGCAAGAGGCGGGACAACGTGCAGCATCGGTTTGTGTGATGTGATGTTTCCCATTCAAAACCCTATGGCCGGAGACAGGAAATTGACCCTTTCATCGTCCCTAATAAGTTCTTGGATTATGTAGTCCCCTGTTTTGTATTTGCCCACGGCATCCCTTATGGCATTCTGGTATGTGTCGAATATGCCGAGCAAGGCATCGCCACTTATTACCGCGAACTTGTAGCGGTAGAGCGGGTTGCCGTAAAGCTCATCAAATTTTTCAATAAAATAGCTGTAGCTTTCCTTTTGCTTGGGCGAAAGGAATTTGTCTATGTATTTATTTGGCGAACTTTGAACTTCCATACACTGATAATATACAAAATTTACTTATGTTTACTTTACAAACTTTACATTTTAAACGCTTCAATTCCAGTAATTTAGCTAAGACAGTATTCCGGGAAACTTGTTCCTAATCATATACTTAGCGGCTTTTTTGAATGCCGAAGAAATTTCTTTTACCGATTTTTCAGGCTTGCCGTTCTCTGCCGGCAGCAACTGCAACCGACCGTCCTCGTTTGTGCGAGCAGGGATATTGTTTAGCCAAGCCATTGTTTTAGTGAATCTAGATTTCTTCTTTGCCATGATAAACCTCGCTTGTTGTTCACCTTGCCGCTGCCGCTTTTGAATTCGGCTTTACCATAGCACTTTCAATAATGCCAACCATAAAAGAAGTGTATGGAACTCCTGCCTTCTTTGCCTGTGCCTTTGCCAAATTGACAATATAAACAGGTATTCGCATAGAAATAGATGCCGTTTTGTTCTTCTCCGCAAGTGCCTTTCTATCTGCGGCTTTGGCGGCTGCTTTTTCCGCTAAGTGTCTTTTGACCGCTTGGAAAACGTTTTCACCCTTTCTAGGCATAATTAAATTGCCTTCCTTCTCTGCCCGTTTGAAATCAGCGGCAAAGCTGTGGGTTTCGTAATAGGTTGGGTCTATGCCCTTTCCTTTTTTTGCCGGCGTTTTTTTAGCCTTGCAAATTGCTTGTTTTTTGTTCATAGTACCTCCGCTCGTTTTTGTCCGCTCTGCGGACTGTTATCACGTTTTGGGTTTTGAAATTAAGCACAACGCCCCACGTGTTCCCTTCATACTTGCCTAGTGCAATAACGGTTTCCGGGTCTCTTTTGCTTAGAATAGTAGGCAAAACAGGGTTTGCCAATATATCCCTAACACCCTTTTCAGTTATGCCCCTAGCTTTCATTTGCTCGGTAGCGTGTTTGCTTATGGTTAATTTCATAAGTATAATATAGAAAAATGTGATACAAGGCTTGTAGTGCAGGGCTTGGGGTGCAAGCTCTAACCACTGCCATATTCCGCTTGCTACGGGATAGACCGCAGGTCAAAAGCGTGGCTTCTTGTTGCTGGAGGTTCTTGAGCTGTTGCCAGAACTGATGAGCCAAAAGCGGGGTAATCCCTATAGACGTGCTTAACTCGCTGAGGTAGTGGGTTGGGGTGGTGGCTTGCTCTTAAAATCTTCAAAAATTCTAGTTAATCCCTCAACGTCATTTTCTCCGAATACTGTGTATAATTCTTTATACACTTCATTTATTTCTTGTAAAAATTTTTGATTATTTTTCTTTTCGCAACATTGTTTGAATTTTCCAAATGACCAGAAAAAACCTATAGCATAAGAAGCATAGGTAGGCTTATATTTCTTTATGATTTTTTTAAGAGTTGAAAAATTCACTAATTCGCCTTCACTTAATTCCATTTTGCCATGACAAAAAGCGATGTAGTGCAAAGATAAGTTATTAAAATGTTCATTTATATCATCGTCATTTAAATCATTTTTAGTTAAAATTTTACTTGCATCCTTAAAATAAATATCTGCCACACTGAAAAATAAATCATTTATTTTTTCTTTAAATTCTTTTTTCATACTTTCAAGTTCATTTTTTTGGATTTCAATTTTATTTAGTTCAGCTTTCATATCTGAAATTTTAGTTTCAAAATCTTTTATTTTAGTTAATTCTTCCTTGACTTCTTTTTTGGAATTTTCTACAGACCTAAAATTAAAAGTAACGGCAATAGCCGTAAATGCTACTAATAAAATAACTAAAATACTAACAACCATTGTAAATGTTGAAAATTGAGCGTTATATAGAGTGTGAGTTTTATCAAGTGCCGCTACAGTTGCACTATCGTAGTTAAATTTGTGAATAGTAATAGTATCTATAACCGTCTTATTTACAATTACCGTATCGTAAATAGTTTCCGTCTTTTTGGCTGCTTGGGCAGAGCATAACGAAAATGCTAAAAACAAAAGAATCAATAATTTTCCCATAAGCTACTCCCAAACATTAAAAAAGTCCTTTATCAAATCCACAGCTTCGCAATTTTTTATATTCGGTTGCGAATCCCCGTAGAGCACTAGTCTTTCCTTTATTTTTCCTATATTGTAATCAGACATTTCAAAGGCGGTTCCATAAACTTCTTTTCCGTTTAAAATATTTACTTTATTTCCACTAAGACCTAATAACCCCATATTATCTTCAAGCCACCCAAAACCTATAAAAAATACCCTGTCGC
>Ga0268262_10002490_pt1 | contig 21187 bp, 19 predicted proteins | sample TergutNc150P3_FD_190354 | JGI IMG/M metagenome (GOLD analysis project Ga0268262, IMG submission 190354) | Nasutitermes corniger P3 segment gut microbial community from laboratory colony in Florida, USA - Nc150 P3 (SPAdes) (version 2) | ecosystem: Host-associated > Arthropoda: Insects >... | reverse complement strand
CTGGGGCTGCCTCGGTTTCGGCGACTGCGTTAATATGTGCAAATTCGGCGCGCTCACGATGACAGATAACAGACTGCCCAAGATCGATTATTCAAAATGCTCCGGCTGCGGTCTTTGCTCGGGCGAATGTCCCATGGGGCTTTTCAAAATTATCCAAAGACATCAAAAAGGCGCGATGGTTCTTTGTTCCAACGTAAATCCCGTAAGACCCGCAATAGCGAAAACCTGTAAAATCGCCTGTTTTAAGTGCGGCCTTTGTGTAAAAAATTGCCCCGAGCATTGCATTAGTCTTGACTCTCTTATCCCTGTTGTGGATTTATCAAAGTGTACTTCCTGCGGGACTTGCGCCGAGAAGTGTCCTAGTAAGGTGTTTAAGATTATACAGAAGGATATTGTGGTGTAAGGCAAGATGTATGCCTGAAGATAACAATAATATTCTATTGATTTATTGAAATGAATAGATTGGGGTAGAAAATAAGGTGTTTCCCATATACCCATCCTTCAATATCATTATCTGCATATACTTTATACCAATAAGCATTTACATTTCCTACGTTCTGTTTAAAATTACTCCGTTGAAATACTTTTATTCTTTCAAATAAATTAAACTCTCTAATTACATTGTTATCATCTATAGTGTGATCTTCCCTAATATTCACATTATTATTATCAATAATAGCATTAACCGAATTATTAGAAATATCATGAATGAAATCATCCGAGTATTCCCAACGTTCACTTACATACCTTAAACTTTCTGTATTTTTCTTTCTTCGTTGACCAGTTATATTATTTTGGTTAAAAAGCCAATAGTAACATAGAGTTGCGTTTTTCCATAAATTTCTGTCTGTGAAATTTTTAGCTAATTCTTCCATACCTGAATAAACATCATAATCAGAAATAAGGTTAATATCAGGAGAAAATGCTTTACGAAATATTCCATCAAATTTACAAATTCCCTTTTTTTGCTCGATTCGTGAAATTATCCCTTTTGCTTTGTTAATATCATACTTATAGAACGAAAGTTTTTGATCATTTATAGCATGGTTCAAATAATCAATTGCGCTTTTATAATGCACATCAGCACTAGAAAAATCAAATTTGAATAAAGCCTGATCCCCCAATGCCTCATATACATATCCATAGCCATAATGCACATCACATTCATAATAATATTTATTTTTTAATGCTTTATCATAATTATTTAATGCATTTTCATAATTTTTATCACGGTCACGTAAATATGCTTCTGCGTACAAAAAATAGATTTCTCCATCCTTTTCGTCAATATTAATTGATTTATCAATACTGTCAAAAACAATATTAAGTAAACGTTGTTTCTCGTTGATATCCGATTCCAGTTTATTATCTATTTCTTTAAGATATTCTGAAATTTCTTTGTTTATTCTTTCGACTTCAGGATGTTGAGAAATTATTGGTAGTTTAGATGATGATGGTAACTCACATTTATTTATTAATAAAAAAAATCCTGTAATTATTGCCGCTCCTATAAGGCCTAAAAATGTAGCTTGAGGTGTCTTTAAGTTTTTAAACCAAGTAATTAATTTTCTCATGTATTTAACCAACCTTATCATTTTTTATCATATTTTTATGTAATATTCTACAAATATTTATATTTTTTATATTATACATTGTTAGTACCTGTCACGCGGCTTCCGAAGAAAAGTATCTAGCGTTTCATGATATTATTTCTTTCCTTTTAATAAATTAAGTACTTCAATCGTTTTAATTATACATTTATTTAATTTTCTTTCTACATCTGAAGTTTTGAACCTTAATACTGTCCATCCGTTAGATTTATAATATTTATTAACTTTTTTATCATGATTAATGTTACGTATTATCTTATTTTTCCAAAAATCAGAATATGAGGCTAATAATTCCTCTCTAGATGCAAAATGTCTTTTTTTCCAATCATGTCCATGCCAAAAATCACCATCAATAAAAATAACAACTTTATATTTCTTTATCGCAATATCTGGTGTACCAAATAAATTCCTAACATTTTTTCTAAACCTTATACCCCATTTCCATAATGTTTTACGAAAAAATATTTCAGGTTTAGTATCACAACTTCGTATATGAGACATACATTTATGTCGTTGTTCAGGAGTCAAAATATCCATTATTCACAAAATTGTTCTATTAATCTATCACTAATAAATGATAAAGAACCTAATTGCCCTAATCCACTATATTCAAAATTTTTTGTTATATGATTCCATTGCATAAAACCTAGGTTTGTTTCTATTAAATTATTTCCTTTCATGCGTATAATCTTAGATACATCAATATTTTGTCTTAATAATTCCACTAACCTTTCACTTGCTCCGTTATTAATATTTATTAACAAACCATATTTGCAATCAGAAACTAAACAATAACCTATTAATTGAGACCAATTAGCAAGCCCTACAGATTTTAGTAATTTTATCTCTAAAATAAGCAATTCAAATTTTTCTCCATCTGTAATTACTGAAAAAATATCAACATTAAGTGGAGGCATTTTTCTCACAAAATCCTTTAAACAATTACACTCTTTTGGATATTCAACTATCAATTCTTCTATTTTTGATTTCATTTCACCTATTTTCCAATAGATGTTAACATTTTTTATTTTTTTTGCATTAAAGTTGCTTTGTAACTGCATCTCAATAAATTTAGTAATTTCTGGGTAATATGATGTCTCATTCATTTTAAATCTTCCTCGGTTATTTCACTAACAATTATTTTATATGGATTATTTTTATCGTAGTGTATAAGTTTCTTATAAACTTTATCATTTCTTGCACCAATTAAAACCGCATGAGTTTCATTGAATACTATTAATGGTGTCAACAAATCTGGTACCTTAAAATTAAAAGTCATTAAAGGTGAAGAAGATAGTGCAGATTCAATTGTTTTTAAATATCCTCCTTTTGGCCTCTTGCCATGTAGATTTCCTGTTTGAGCTGATACAAGATAAGCTATACCTTGCATTATTTCACTCAGTGGGTAGCCAGTAGTTTTAGTATCTCCAAAAACAAGCGGGGAATCGTTATCCTTATACATTTTATATAGATTAATTAATTTAAGTTTTTTTATATTATATTTTCTGTTTTTAAATAACGGCGATTTGTTAATGATATTTTCTATAATCACTAGTTCTTCCTTTACAATTATCGGGAAAGGATTAATATATTTTTCTGACTCATTTAAACATCGCTTAACTTCATTATATGGTGTATGTTCACAACCAAGTACAGCGCAAACATGCTTATGATGTATATAATGTCCTCCTCTAATTATCGGTGGTAATAAATGACAATTTTCGTCAGGATGCACACAAGAATATGAGGCACTTATCCCATGTTCATTGCACGGTTCAGAATAACCTGTGGTATTTCCATGTAATTCCAAATTTTCGGCACTTGATTCCACTTTTGTCGTAAACGCAAAAGCTCCAAACCGGGCATATTGATCTAACTTTACCCTTACCTTAAAACCTTTTCTCCAGCCTTTATAATAAGGGTCACTACCAGCATGAAAATTTGGATGGTTCCATAAAACTTGATCGGGATAGCATTTTATACTATGCAATAAACGACAAATCTGACATACAAAATTAAAACACATTCCAGATATTTCAAAAGAAATTATTTGGTTGTCATCAGTAAAACGCCGATGAGAAGGAGTCAAACTTCCTATTGTATCACCTAAACCTGCTACGAAGCGTCTTTTTAGGTTATCATCAACTAACTCATCAACAATTTTTTCTATAGAAACATTTTTTTTAATTTCACCAGCTGGATATATACCATAATGGTTTAAATCTTCAATTAGTGTGTTCAAATACCCTTCACATAAAATTTCCCAAATTCCACTTTTGTGTGCATTGTATGATATATTTAAGCCGTATATTGTTCTGAACATAGGACTTACTACTTTTAAAATATTTTCTGCTATCTCTCCAGCACGACTTGGGTTATCTATATATGAACCCCATTTTTTATAAGGAAGCCTCACAATAAATATATTATCGGTATTACCGAAAATACCTCCACCAATAACAAGTCCGAGTAAGTATGCCTTATCAGAATTCATAATACAACTCATGCTCTACACTTTACTAATTGCCGTTTTTTTCGTGTGGGTAAATTCTCTTTTTCTTTAAAAATTTGTTCTTTGATAGCAAGAGCTATAATTTCTGCCAATTTAACAGGCACAGCATTACCTATTACTTTATACATACCTACAATATCACGTATACTATCATCAATAAAAAGAAAGTCATCGGGAAATGTTTGAATACGTGCAATTTCCCTTATAGTATATCGCCTGTTTTTTGTCGGGTGAATTATCCCACAATTCTCTGGTTGTGCAGAAGCAGTTATTGTTCCGCTTATCTCATCACGCGAGAAACGTCTATAAAAATTTGGTGAATGGTATTTCTCCATATTATCACGGATTCTCTGAAAACGAGGTGCTAATTTTTTATATGGTATACTCTTCCACGAACCTCCCTCTGGTATTTGTGTAACCATTTCTAATGCCTGCGGAGAAAGTTCCCAATCTACTTGATTAGGTACATTAGACGGGATACTAAGAACATTACGTAACGTTAATCCTTGTTTGTTTTGCGGTATAGGAAAATTAAAGGTTATTTTTAAATCTTTTCGCACTCCTACAAATACTACACGATGTCTATTTTGTGGAACGCCGTAATCACTGGCATTTAATAATTTGTATACTACATTATAACCTTTTCCGCCAATAGTACTTAAATCATCATATATAACATCAACAAGATTTTTACCATCAATATATTTTGTAGATAACAAGCCTTTAACATTTTCAAAAACAAATACTTTAGGAAGTTTTTCTTCAATAATTCTTAAACATTCTTTGTATAACATACCTCGTGAATCATGAATTCCTTTACGATTTCCAGCATTAGAAAAAGGCTGGCATGGAAAACCTGCTGTCAGTACATCACAATCTGGTATTTCAGAGGCAGTTATATCCAGTATATCTCTACCGTCAATTTTACCAAGTTTATTCTTTTTATACACTGCTTGAGCATCTTTATCAAAATCATTTGCCCATAAAATTTTATAACCTGCTCGTTTGAACCCTAAATCCAAGCCACCACAACCGGAAAAGAGCGATACCATCGTAGGCTTATTTTTCACATCCCCCCCAATAAAAAAGCCGTTTTTTCATCTCTCTTATGGACAAAGACCGATTTTTTGGTTTTTTTATAAAAACCTCTATAAAAAGCCAAAAATAATAACTAGCTGCCCGAATTCGACTCTTTAAATACCTTATACTTAACTTTTATTTTGATAATATATCAAATTCATAATATGATTATACTATATATTTGTATAGTGTCAAGTCTTTTTAAAGATTTTCTAAAAAACAATATACAAATTAATAGTATTTTTAGGAAAAATCCCCAAAATGAATTATCTTATATCACAAAATTAGTGGCAATTTTCCCCAAAAAATGGTATATTATATATATGGATATACAATCAGTAGAAATGAATCAGGAGATTGTGCAGGAACAAGCCGCGGTGCAGGCGCAGGCAACGGAACATGATGCCCAAAGACAACAGGCGCAAGCTGGGGACAGCCAAAATGCAACCGTTGAGACTGACCCCACTCTTGGGCAGAATGTAGACTTAACCGCATAAAGCTCCTTTTGTAAATTTTGTCTTTTTCTCAAAAAACTGATATAATATAAAAATGAAAACTTGTATTAAGAAATACCTTTTCATCATTACGTTAATTATTTTATGCATGCCAACAGTTTACGCGCAAAATAACAAAACGTCCGATAAAGGAGATAACATGAAAAATATCTTAGTGGCGTATTTTTCCTGTACAGGCAATACACGCTCTTTGGCGGGGCAAATAGCAACTGTATCAAAAGCGGACTTGTATGAAATAAAACCGAAAATACCTTATACCTCAGGCGATCTTAACTGGAGGTATAACTCCAGCCGCTCTAACAAAGAAAACAACGATTCATCGTCCCGTCCGGCGATTTCCGGTAAAGTTGAAAATATGGCGAAATACGATATAATTTTCCTGGGTTATCCAATCTGGTGGGGGCAAGCGCCGAAAATTATATACACTTTTCTTGATAGTTATGATTTTTCCGGTAAGACTATTGTACCGTTCTGTACATCAGGAAGCAGTCAGATAGGATCAAGCGCGTCCAATCTTCATAAACTTTGTTCTGAAAAAACAACGTGGCTTCCCGGTTCCCGTATTGCGGGTAATACCTCCCGTTCAGCAATTGTAACATGGATAACCGGATTGGGACTGAATATAAAGGCGGAATAATTTTTCTTTTGCTGTAAGAGAAATACAATGGCTAAGAAGAAAAAGTCAAATAAAATATACCAACCTTTTGTAATAATACCTAACCAAAAATGTGAATTTTGCAAGGGACAGGACGGTCTGGAAAAAACTGTATAACAAACAAAAAGGAAGCCGATGCTACAGTTCATAAAATCAAGAAAGAACAACAATTATTTTAAAAAACTTATAAATATCCTCATGGGAACGGCTGGCATTTGACCAAAGTCGATCCCAAGCAGTGGGATGAGTATTTATCACAAAAAAGTAAGTCTTGTATTTAAAAACAATAAAAGATAATTCCTATATTCTATACAAATCCAATGTTTCTGTCTCTTTTTTAATATTTGTACCGCCTAAATTAACCGGAATATTAATTTTGAATTGTGTAAAAATAGTATTATTATTACACCATACTTCAATTGCTTCGCCGCAGATAGCTTTACAGTAATCTTTCAAAATAGGATATTCTCTATAGCGTATATGCTTAGTTATTTCTTCCTTCGATAAACCGGAAAATTTTACTTTTATTCTTTCCGAAAAATCTTTATATTTTATAAGATCTTCGGAAATATCAAATTCCAGCACTTCAAACAAATGCTTATTTTCACAATATTCAATATACCTATAAATTCTTATTATGTTATCATTATTATTATCGTATTTGAAGAATTTATAATCAGAAACATTTTCGCCTGTTAATTTTATATAAATATTTATTATGTTTTCATATCTAATATATCTTTTTGACCAATCGTTTTCACCGATTATTCCAAAATACTTTGTTTGTTTAATATTTATTTCTTCTCTTATTGGTTTCCCGTCTAAATCAAGTTGTTTTACGTAACTAAATATATTTAATTTTTCATTGTTTGATACAGACAGTAAATCGCTGTCCAAATGATAGAATAATTCATCATAATCACGGGCTAAAATAAAAGAGCTCCAATCTTTTTTATTATATAAGTCATTAGCGATGATATTTATTTTTTCTTTTAATAACTCAAAGCTGTTAAGATGATAACTTTCAATATATTCATATACTGATGATAAAATACTTAATTTTTCCTGAGCTTTTTCGTCAGGCTCGTTCCAGTTAAATATATCTGAATTTATATACGGTCTGAATTTACTTTTAGTTGTTCCGTTATAACTGTCAGCAAATAAATAAAATAATTTTCTTAGCTCCATTGGTATTGTCTCATTGGATTTTAATTTCAACGCTATTGTCAACTTTATATATAAATCTAATTTTGTTTTTTTTCCTGAACCATTCCAAAAATCCGACATAAACAAAAATGCTCTTATCCTTCTGTCAAAGTTTTCTTCAATTTCGTTAAACTCATCAAAAGATAACTCTTCAGCGCATAGTATTTTTGATTTTATATGTTCTTCTTTCCAGTCGCCCGCTTTAACAGATGATATATCAATAAATTCAGGAGATTCCGGTTCTTTTGAAATGTATAATAAAGGAGAACCGTTAACATTTTTATTCTTTATATCTTCTGAAAGAGTATTAAGCGATGAAATTGTTTCAGAATAATATTTATCCCGTGTATTGTCTGAGTCCTTATAATGTAAATTTTTTAACAAATGTTTCCATTCATTAATTCCTTTAAGATTATAACCATTATGATAAAAATAAGAAAGCAATAAACAAAAATCAAGACGAACGGGCCTGCTGTCGCTTTTAATATATTCAGCAAATTCACCTGTATTTATTAATTCCGAATTAAATAACCTGTTCAGAATATCAAAATAGCGGTTATAAAATATTTCTTTTTCTTTATCCGGATTCTCATGAAAATCCCTTAGCTCGGCCATATAACCCAAATAATCAATTTCAGCGCTCTTTGATAACGACTCATCCGATAACAATTCATTGAATAAATATCGCAGATCATTAAACAGATTTATCAGGAGCTGCATCATCATTTCATCAATAATCTTGCTGATTTTTCCTATGTCTTTCTTTTCAGAATCGCCGGCTTTTTTTTCTATAATTTTTATATATTCATTATCGAAATTAATAACAAATTCTTCGCCTTCTTTAATATTTAAACTATGAATAAGAGCTTTTGCGTTATCAAAATCGCTGAGATTTTTTCCCCTCGCGTTCATCTTAATATAAGTTATAGCGGCCTTTGTTTCATTTTCCAGTTCGTTTCCTTTGTTATTTATTGATTTATTTATCGCAATATAAAAAAATTTAATTTTACACTTTTGATCGGAAACAAGTTTTTCCCACCAATTGTCAAGATTTTTAGTACCAAACAATTTAAACATTCTTTTAAGCGCGTTAATTGCCCCTGAAATAGTTTGATCGTATGACCAATCAAGTTTAAACCATGGGAAATTCTCTATGTCATCGCCTGATTCTATTTTATAGAGTTCTTTTATCCGTTCCCGGCCTTTTTCATCATCAGGCGACGGACGAATTGCTTTAAAAAATTCTATTGCCGAACTTCTTGTTTGGTATGAAAAATTTAATGTATTATTAAAAAAATCTTCGAGGTGTTTTGTACGCAAGGCGACAAACCAATGTAAAAGATAGAGTGTCGTAAGACGCTGTTGTCCGTCTATCGGAAGGAAAACATCGTCCTTTTCTTCAATTCCATATATAAAATTAAGAGAAAGCGTTTCATCTTTATCCAGAGAAGTCTCTATAGCATGAAGGAAATTTGTTAAGACCGCTTGCGCTTTCTTTCCCTCCCGCCCCTGCGCATAATCACGCTGTATTATTGGAATTTGTGTGTTATATTTCCCGGCATATTGATAAAAACTCAGTTTTTCACTCATTTTCCGAGTCCTCATTGCCAAATAAATATTTTTTAACTGAATCAATCATCTGAATTAAATATGAAAGTCTTTTTTCGTAAAGCCAGTGAAATGAATAACTTTCATGGTCACTGTAAAAATCACTAAAAACATTCATTGTGCAAATAGGTATAAATTTTCCTTTTTTAAACCTTTTTGATATTTTTCCGGATTTAACTTTATATGATTTGCTGGAAATAATTATATTTTCTTTTCCGGGTAATAAAGCCATATTTCCCATGTGATTGTCTCTTAGTATATTTACAAGTATATCCCCGTCTTCTTTCAGAAGTCTTGTATTCAGGTTATCTTTATCACTGCCTGAAATTTGCTCGTTAATTACAGAGTTTATATCCTTAATTGTCTGTTCATATAAATATTTATCCGATCTGTTTGTCAACTTTAAATATTCATCATAAGATTTCATCTCATTTTCAGAAACAAGAGCATCATATAGTTTCTTTACATCATTTTCTTTGTCCGAGAGCACCGTTCTTTTTGCAAAGATGTGTTCTTTGTGCCATTTCTCCTTATCAAATATAACAAAAGGAAAACGCCCTCCATAGGCTTTGGCCTCTTCAAGCGTACTAAGGTTAAACGCCAAAAGTATTTCTTTTACATTATTGGATTTATCATCATAAGTTGTTTTTGTTATAAAATTTTTTATATCATCACTCTTAGGCTCAGGATTATTTAACAGCTCTTTTGCTATCTCCTTATTTAATAATTTTTCTCTTTCTTTTTTATTGCATTCTGTAAGTATTTTATATAATTCGCGCATTTGTTTTAGTTCTTCCTGATATCTTTTTTCGTATCCCGGCTTTTGAATAATCCTCTTAAAAAGTGAAATTCTATGATACAAACTATTTACATTATTTAAGGATTTATCTCCAACAAACCATTCATAAAAATTCGTATATACATTTTTTATATCAATCCATATTTCCTGCATACTTTCAAATTTTTTTTCACCTTTACATACAGCCTGTCTTTCAGTAATTAATTCATTAATTTTTCTGAATGAGAACAAAGGATCATCGGTATTAAAAAGGCTTTTTCCTTTGGAAATATTAAAATAAACATACATATTAAAAATCGAGTCAATATGAGTCGATTTATCTATTTCGCCTTCCTTGTCCTCCTGATGGGGAATAAAAGTCCAAAATTCATCGTTATGCAAAGTCTTTTCCATATCGTCCCATTGTCCGCCAAGCATAGTTTGTCTGATTTCAAGTTGTTTATATAAAGAAGAATCCTTATCATTATTATCATCAATATCTATATAATTATCAGGATTCATAAAAACACCTTTAACGAGTTCAGAGCCGGTTAAGCTTATTCTTCCTGAATTAAAATGTTCAAATACTTTATGCTCGTCTTCATCATCATTGTCTATGGGATACCATATTACGGACGTCGCTTCCAACAGCATTTCTACAATTAGGTTAAATTGTTTGGGTTCCGATTTTTCTTTTTTATCCCATTCTTTTTCGACGAAATCAAAATAATATTTATATTCATTATTGCCTTTTATGATTTCCCAAAAATACCAATACGCATACAGATATGTATTAAGCATATAACGGGAATTAAGATCTTCCGGCAGCGGCTTTTCTTCAAAATATTTCATAGTTTTTTCAACTTTCTTTTCAAGTGAAATCAACGCGCCGCCGTTTTCTTTTACGCTCTTCTCAATGGCATCCTTGCAAAATTCTCTGATATTTTTTAAAAATTCTTCGCTTTCTTTTCTTGCCTCATAAGAAATAGGAATAAACGCATGAAAATTATATCCGTCCGGAACCTGATCATTAAGCGCTTCAAGTAAAAGGGTTATAGTCGTCAGCCGCTGCTGCCCGTCAATAACTTTGAATTCATTTGGAAATTTTGCCGTTTTTTTTAAGACAAGAGGCTGTAAACAATACCATTTACATTCTTTCGGCAGATCGGAATAGTAATACTTTCTATAGTTAACATATATATCATCAAGCAGTTCCTTTACTTGTTCAGTTTCCCAGCGATACCCTCTTTGAAATGCGGGAATAATAAATTGAAAAGATATTGTGTCGTCTTCCGTTGTACCAATATCAAAGGATTTATAAATAGCTAAATCTTTTATTATTACAGTATCATTTAAAATATTACCCATAAAAACATTCTCATTTTCATAATATTTAATAATCAGGATATGATCAACGTCAAACCGGCTTTTTTTCAGGCAATTTACAGCCTATAGTATTACGCAGGGTTTCATTTCAATCTTATAACAATAACGGCTTTTTTCCTAAAACATGATTATTGACAGCGTTCATTTCTGCATGATAAAATTATATTAATGAATAATTATTTTTCGTTAAATAATTAAGAAACATTTTTCGGTTAACTTGTAAATAATTTATTTTTTATGGGAGATAATATGAAAAAGATTTTTTGGTTTACGGCGGCGCTGTTACTGGCGGGAATCGCGATCTCGTGCAAAAAAGCAGATAATACCAATGTTATCATTTACACCAGCACCGAAGATTTCCGTACCGAACATATGCAGCAACTGCTCAAGGAAAAATTTCCTAAATATGACATTACTTTACAGGTACTGTCAACAGGAAACCATGCGGCAAAACTCAAGGCGGAGGGGACACAAACCGAAGCCGATATCATTCTGAATCTGGAAACAGGTTATCTGGAAGGTTTGCAGGATATTCTGGCGGACCTATCCACCTATAATTTATCGGAGTTTCTCCCGGAACTGGTTCCCGCGTCAAAACGATTTCTTCCCTGGGATAAATCGTCAGGAGCAATTGTGATAAACCGCTCCAAGCTGGAAAGCGCAGGGCTTCCCGTTCCCTCTTCCTATCAGGATTTGCTCAAACCTATGTACAAGGGGCTTATCTCAATGCCGAATCCAAAAACATCCGGCACGGGCTATATGTTTCTGGTAAGCCTCATCAACGCGTGGGGAGAGGACGCTGCCTTTGCGTACTTTGACAAACTTGCGGTAAATATTCTGCAATTCACCACTTCAGGTTCCGGGCCTGTGAACGCGTTGATTCAGGGCGAAGCGGCAATCGGTTTGGGCATGACCCTGACCGCCGTTAACGCCATTAACAACCGAGGCGTCTCATTTGAACTTCTTTTCTTCGCCGAGGGCGCGCCCAGCATTACCACAGGTTTCGGAATCATCAAGGGAAGAGAAACCAGACCCGTTATAAAGGAAGTTTTTGAATTTGTTATGACGAAGCTGGTAAGAGACGACAAGGAACTGTACTGCCCTGAACCGATTTTCAAAAACCAGCCTAACAATATCGCCAACTATCCCAGGACTATTCCATACGCAAAAATGGACGGTGTCTACGACTTGTCCTTGAAAGAACGGCTGTTGGCAAAGTGGAAATATTAATTCCGGGATACAACGGTGGCGATAAAACTGGAGATTCGAAATTTAAAGCAGGTTTTTAACCGGCAGGAAGTGCTCCACGGGTTGAACTTTACCGTAAACGACGGGGAATTTCTTTCTATCCTGGGACCTTCCGGCTGCGGAAAAACCACAATCCTGCGAATCCTCATAGGCCTTTTATCACCTACATCCGGGCATATTATAAAAGACGGAAATGACATTACCGCTTTTCCCGCTTCAAAACGGGGCATGGGTATTGTGTTTCAGAATTACGCGCTGTTCCAGAATATGACAGTTCTGGGCAATGTGGAGTATGCGCTGAAATTTAACAAGGAATCAAAATCACATTCGCAAACAATCGCCAAAGAAATAATTGAACAGGTGGGGCTTACCGAACACATTCATAAAAAGCCTTGGAAACTTTCAGGCGGACAGCAGCAGCGGGTGGCTATCGCCAGAACCTTGGCATGTAAGCCTGAGATTATTCTTTTTGACGAACCTATGTCCGCGCTGGACGCGGCGACGCGTTTGTCCCTGCGCGATGAAATTAAGCGCATACAGCGGCAGTTCCGCACAACAATGATCTATATCACACATGATCAGGAAGAAGCTTTCGCGCTTTCAGATCGCATAATGGTGATGGATAATGGGACAATTCAGCAGTTGGATACGCCGGAATCTATTATTTCAAATCCTGCCAACGGGTATATCAAAGAATTTGTGATTGACAACCTTCGCCTGAAAATCAATTCCCTTGTTAAATATGTACAGCCGGGGATCTCTGGATGAGCGCCGCAGTAAATACGTACAACGGCGGTTTGCGCCGAAATTTTTTTCTTCAATCCAATTCGGTTAAAATACTGCTGGGAATTCTTCTCTTCTTTGCCGTGATCTGCCCGTTGGGGAAAATGCTGATGAACATGATCGGCTCGGACTTTTCTTACGTTCTGAAACTGCCCAGATTCAGGGAAGCTCTGCTTAATTCAATATACGCCGCGGCAACCGCTACCGTAATTTCCATTTTTCTTGCATGGGGTTTCGCTTTATGCGTAGTCCGCAGTAATCTGCGTTTTAGGGAAGTTTTTTCCGTTTTTGTTACCTTGCCGATGCTTATCCCTTCTATTTCCCACGGCATGGGGCTGATACTTTTGTTAGGTGCAAACGGCATCATTACGCGGCTCTTCGGCCTTAGCGGTACGATTTATGGTTTTCACGGCATTGTGCTTGGCTCGGTTTTTTACGCGTTCCCTGTGGCGTTTCTCATGCTGGCGGATATAATCAAATACGAAGACGGTTCTCCCTACGAGGCCGCCGAAGTACTTGGGATTCCGCGTATAAACCGTTTTTTTTCGATAACTTTTCCATACTTGCGAAAGCCCCTTATATCGGTAATTTTCGCCGTGTTTACCCTTATTTTTACCGATTACGGCGTTCCTTTGATGATAGGGGGCAGGTATATTACCTTGCCGATACTTATGTATCAAGAAGTGATAGGGCTTTTGAATTTCAGCCGTGGCAGCGTAATCGGTTCAATCCTCCTTATTCCTGCGGTTGTTGCTTTTATTTTTGATCTTCTGAACCGCGACAGGGCAAATCAGAATTTTGTCATTAAGGGAAAAGCCAAACCTGAAAACAAATTGAGGGACGCCTGCGCCGCGTGTTATGTGATACTGATATGCTTGATTATCGCTTTGCCGGTGCTGGTCTTTGTCTTCCTCTCTTTTATCAACAGTTACCCTGTGGACATGGGCTTGTCATTCCGTAACATCGCCAGAACCATGAACATGGGCGCGGGACGGTATCTTGGCAATTCGCTTATAATTGCCGTTTGGGTTTCGGTTCTGGGAACAGCCATTTCATGGATCACCGCCTATTTTACCGCCCGCACTCCGGGGAAATCCTCAAGGATGCTGCATCTTATATCCATCACATCGCTGGCAATTCCCGGGCTTGTGCTGGGTCTTGCCTACGTGCTTTTTTTCAAAGGCACTTTTATTTACGGCAGCCTTGCCATGCTGATTCTCGTCAACACGATTCACTTTATGGCGTCTCCGTACCTAATGGCTTATAATTCATTAGGAAAACTTAACATTAACCTTGAAGACGTGGGAAGAACGCTAGGCGTAGGCCGTTTCCGCATTATCCGCGACGTGTTGATCCCCCAGACAAAACTGACTGTTTTGGAAATGTTTTCTTACTTTTTTGTCAATTCAATGATGACCATCTCCGCCGTTTCATTTTTAAGCACGGTACGAAACCGCCCCGTTTCCCTTATGATCACAATGTTTGAGGCCCAGCTTTTTCTTGAAGGAGCGGCGTTTGTTTCTATCCTTATTTTAGGCAGCAACTTGATTATAAAATGCGCCGTATATGTTATTACTAAAATAATTAAGAAAAGAGATGAAAAATAAAATTGGCGTCATTTTGTAAAAATAATTTTGTTTATCCACAATCCCAATAAGACAAATACTATGCACAGGATATTATTAAGCAATATATTCAATATTCCGTACTTTATGTTCCCATTTACAAAATAATTTACCGTTTCAAGTGAATATGTTGAAAATGTCGTATACCCGCCCAGAAAGCCGGTTATAATTAACAATTTATATTTCGTATTAATTCCGAACATATCAAAAATGTTTATTAAAAAACCAATTAATAACGCTCCTACGCAATTTACAAACAGAGTTCCTAAAGAAAACGGCTTATTATACACATCATTTACAAATTGACTTGAAAAATACCTTAATAACGCTCCAACGCCGCCGCCAATAACAATGTAAATCAAATTCATTCTTAACCTCCTAAAAAAAATCCTTTCATACAATTTCTACGCTAAATCTTTCCATAAACCTTACTAACAGATACGCAGGATAATGTATCTACGCAGTTTTCCTGCTCATCAGAGCCTGCACAAGAAGCTGAAACGCTGTAGCGAAAATAAAGACTAGCCACGAATATTTAAAGCCGATTATTATTCCAAGCAGAATAAATAAACCTACAGCGAATATCCAGATAGCTCCGCTGAACAAGCCGAAGCGAGTCGCTAAAGCGGGATCGTTCCAAATTTCCATCTCGTTCTTTACGGCGCTGTCCCGCAAATGTTTCGCCCAGGGTTTTAACCTGTCTTTTTCCGTAAGACCAAGAAAAACCAAGATGCCGATACCCGGCAGCAGAAAGGGAATTAACGATGAAACTGCCGCCAGCCATCCCAATCCGCCGCCGTCGGTTACAACCGCGCCCAATGACATAATGTTAAAATTCTTCGCGTTGTTTCCGAACAATACTACAGGGGCTGTAAAGAGACCAAAAACGATAAGGGCCGCGGCGAGGGCGTACCACGCGGCGCGTTTTCCGCTTACAGGATACGATGAAGAAGTTTCCTGAGTCAGTCCAAGCCAGGTAAATCCCGCGGCGGCTATTGTAAGAAACGGCATTACCGACGCAAATACGGCGGAAAAATTATCAATTTGAGCGGCATGCCGGTTTCCGCCGAAAAAAACAATAAGCCCCGTGATGATTCCAAAAAGCGCCAGCACCGTAAAGGCCGCATAACTCGCTACCCTCTTTGTGCTCATAAAATTTCTTATATCCATATAAACTTCCTCAAATACTTCTTTTCGCTTTTTAAGCGAAAGCTCATCCGCAAGCGCAGACACGTCGCCTAACTGCGCAGTCGCTTTCTCAAAAGCCGCTTCCGGCTCCATGCCTTTTATTACAAGGCTTTCCGTTTTCGCGTTAAGGTTCGCCAAAAGCTCTTCCTTAAAATCCGCAAGCGCCGCCGTATCCTCATAACCCTTAAAAAGTGATTCTACAAATTCTTTCGCTTTCATTTTTCCTCCAATAAATCGTTGATGATTTTTTGCGTGAACTTCCAGTCCCGCAGCCCTTGAGCCAATACTTTCCGGCCTTTAGCCGTAATACGGTAATATTTCCGCCTTGCCCCCTGCGTTTCGTCTCCCCAATATGAATCAATATCGCCGTCCGATTCCAGCCGTTTGTAACTTGAGTATAGGGTGGTCTCTTTCGGCTCATACTGTCCGTCTGTTTTCTCAAGAATACGGTTGTAAATCTCAAAGCCGTAAGCGTCGCCGTCCGCAAGGATATGCAGGACAATAGTGTCAGTATTCCCCCTCAGCAGGTAGGACGACATTATTGCCTGTGACATTTCCGCCATTTATACCTCCTGTTCGTACTACTACTAGTATCAATATATAATGTATCACATATTACTACGTCTGTCAAGTATATTTTAAAAAAAATACGGTATAATTTTAGTGTATAAACGGAACCATACCGCCGTGATATTACATTTATTACAACACCTCGCGGGAAGAATTATTAAGAATTTATATAAAATATTTTCTTGATAGCATTTATTATATTATAAACAAGGAATGGGTAGAAAGAAACAAAGAAACAGGAAGTTTGTCAGATAGAAATATAGTTGAAAATAGTTATAGCATGGCAGACATAAATCGGTTATTACAAATCGGATTATAATGGGACAAAGACAAATGATGAAGTAATGGCAATTATGTCAGAACACGAAAAATTAATTTTAAATTTGGTTGTTGAAATTGAAAACCAAAAATAATATATATTTGGGGATTATATGGATGTAAATATATTTTGGGAAATAATCGGAAGATATAATGACAAAACAATAATAATACAAATAATATTTTTTGCCTTGGGTCTTTTTGCGTTTATTTTATCATATACCGGAAGGATAAAATGGATTATAAAATTTGTTTTAGGAATAATTATTTTATTTATCGGAATAGTTCATTTTGGATATTATGGCACAAAAATAATTCAAAAATATTTTGCTCTTCCTTTATTTATTATTTCAGGATTATTATTCATTTTTGAATCAATTAAAAACAAACAGGATATAATGGAAAAATTCAATAAAATACAATTTGTTTTGATAATATTATATTTATTGTATCCGTTGATTTCATTCATTTTAGGAAATAGATTCCCAAAAATGGCAACTTATATAATGCCTTGTCCAATAATAAGCGCGTCTATTGTAATTTATTCGGCATATAAAATAAAAAACAAGTTGTTACTTATATGCATGGCATTATGGGGCTTAACAGGCGTAAAAGCGTTTATTGCCAATGCGTATGAGGACATAATATTGTTAATTTGCGGCATTTATTGTATATACGTATTATATAAAAAATAATGATAAAAAATGTTCACTATTTTAAAATAATTTATTTTATTATTTATAAATATAAGGAGAAAATATATTAACAATGAAAGAAGTTGAAGCAAATAAGGCGGCCTGGGGATTATTATCCAAAGACCATTATGAACATTTCAAGAAGTCATTACAGGAAGGAAATCCTCAGCTAAGTAAAATTATCGAAGAAGAAATAGGCGATATTTCAGGCAAATCAATAATACATCTTCAATGTAATACCGGAGCCGATTCTATTGCGTTGGCTCAAAAAGGAGCTGTTGTTACGGGGGTAGATTTAGTGCCCGACAATATTTTTTACGCAAAAAAAATGTCGGAAGAATTGGGAGTTATAAATATTGATTTTATCGAATCAGATATTATGGAATTAAAAGAAAAACATAACAAGAAATATGACATGGTATTTACAACAGAAGGCGTGTTATGCTGGCTTCCCGACTTATATAAATGGGCGGAAACTATAAAACATTTACTTAAAGAAAACGGCGTTTTATATGTGCTGGATTCACACCCTTTTTATTTTATTTTTGACGAAGTTAAATTAAGAGAAAATAAACTTGAAGTAAAATATCCGTATTTTATCAGGGAACCTGAACATGAAACCTCAATCGGCGGATATGCTTCTGAACCTAAGGAAGGTGAATGTTATGGCTGGATGTATAAAGTAAGCGATATAATAAACTCATTGGCAAGGGCAGGATTAACAATAGAATTTTTTAACGAATATGACACTTTATATTTTAATGCAGGAGGAATGGAAAACAGCGGTAACGGCCAATGCCATTTTCCGTTTTTTGACAAGAAAATACCGTTTACATTCAGCCTTAAAGCAAGATTAATTACAAGAAATAAATTTTAAGTTGACAAGTTTGCAAGCATTACCGTATAAGGTCTGTCTTCAATCCATTCTTTCGGTATTTCCAGTTTTTCAAGCAGGGCAAAAAGCCTCCCGCGGCTTTCCTGTACTGTTTGTTCGCAATCATTGTCGGCTAAAATTTCAATCTCTAAAAACCAGCCCAAATTTTTCACCATGGAAAGTTCCGCAAGAATGGGAGCTTGCCCCGCGATCTGTGATGGGATAATCCATGCCCAGCCTTCTTTTTCTTTGCGTACAGCGCCGCGCAAACCGAGACGGCTCAGCAATTCTTCAAACATACCGGCATCGGAAACCGTAAACTCACATTCCCGGTTTACCTCAATGCCGCCTGAAATATTTTTTATTTTATAAGTCGCCAAAATTGATTCATGAGCCGAGCCGTCAGCGTCAATACCGCTGTCGCGGCGAACACGCACTCCTGTCGTGTCAGGCTGCGCCGGAAGCCAGTAACAATCAGACTTTTTGTAGGAGCGGCAATAATTTCCCACGACGGAAAGCCGCTCTTTTACCGAGGCATAATCGTTCAAACGGACTTTTAACTCAATTTCAGTTGCCATAAATCTTTTTACCTTATATATAGAAGTAAGTATATAGCATAAAACATACTATTCCCCTATGCGCTTGCCGGTGATGCCGAATTTCCCTATAATACAATCAGGAATAAATCATGGGAAAAACATTGGCGCAAAAAATTTTCGAGACTCATACTGTTGATCAGCCTTTTGAAGGCGTCTTTGTCCTGCGGCTCGACAGGGTGTTCTGCCACGAGATAACTACTCCGATGGCGATAGACGATCTTGTTTCAAAAAAATTGGACAAGGTTTTTGATCCGTCAAAAATCAAGGCGGTGATAGATCATGTAACTCCGGCGAAGGATTCGCAAACCGCTCAGCAGGGAAAAACCCTGCGGGACTGGGCGAGGCGGCACAATATCAAAGACTTTTTCGACATCGGGCGCAACGGCGTGTGCCACGCGATTTTTCCCGAAAAAGGATTTGTCCGCCCCGGTTTTACAATTATCATGGGCGACAGTCACACTTGCACCCACGGCGCGTTCGGCGCTTTTGCCGCGGGTGTCGGAACCACCGATCTTGAGGTGGGGATACTGAAAGGCGTTTGTGCTTTCGGCAAGCCGGAAACTTTGCGGATCAATTTGCTTGGAGAACTGCCGTCTGGCGTTTCCCCAAAAGATGTAATCCTCGCTATCATTTCCAAAACAAGCGTTTCGGGCGCATCGGGAAAAGTTATGGAATTGCGCGGGCCTGTAATTTCCGCCATGAGCATGGAAGGCAGAATGACAATCTGCAACATGGCGGTCGAGGCGGGAGCCACAAGCGGCGTATGTATGCCGGACATGACAACCGTAAATTACCTGTGGCCGTTTATCGGGCCTGACGCAGGCGGCGCCAATGCCGCAGACGGCGATAAAACATATTCAACCAAAGAAGAAGCTCTTAAAGATTTTTCAAAATGGACAAGCGATGACGACGCCGAGTATTCGGGCGTTGTCGATATTGATTGCTCAAAACTGGAACCGCTTGCAACTGTCGGATACAAGCCCGACGAAGTAAAGTCCGTGAGGGAACTTGCGGGAACTAAAATTGATCAAGTTTACATCGGTTCTTGCACCAACGGCAGAATTGAGGATTTGCGAGCGGCGGCGGCAATCCTGCGAGGCAAAAAAATCGCCGACTCGGTACGAGCGATAATAGCTCCGGCTACCACAGACATTTTCACGCAGGCGCTCAAAGAAGGGCTGATTCAAATCTTCCTTGACGCGGGCTGCTGCGTAACAAACGCCACTTGCGGGGCGTGTCTTGGAATGTCCAACGGCGTGCTTGCCGAAGGCGAGGTTTGCGCTTCTACCACCAACCGCAATTTTTACGGACGCATGGGCAAGGGCGGCATGGTTCACCTAATGAGTCCCGCATCGGCGGCGGCATCGGCAATAGCCGGCGTTGTCGCTTGCGCGAATACAGCAGGGGGGCAGTCATGAAAATATTCGGCGGAGAAGTTTTATTTCTTGATCGAAGCGATATTAACACCGATGAAATAATACCTGCAAAATATTTAACCGAAGACACAAGAATAGCGTTAAAGCCCCATCTGCTTGAAGACTTGAAAATAAAGGGCTTTAATCCGGTGAAAGATATTACGGGAAAAGGCGCGGTACTGACACGGGCAAACTTCGGCTGCGGTTCCTCACGGGAACACGCTCCGTGGGCGCTTGAGGTGAACGGCATCAACATCGTTATTGCTGAAAGTTTTGCCCGTATTTTCAGGCAGAATATGTACAACTGCGGCATGATCGCCTGCGAACTATCCGCTGCGGCTCTAAACGAACTATTCAAAGAGTTCGCCAATGAAAAAACAACATTGACGGTAGATACAGGCAAGGGCAGTTTAAGTTTCAAAGCGGGCGGAAAAGAAAAAACAGTTTCTTTCACTTTGAAAAATTTTGAGAAAGCTTTAGTGGAAGCGGGCGGCTGGGTCGAGTACGCGGCTAAACATTATT
>Ga0268262_10002489_pt1 | contig 21197 bp, 16 predicted proteins | sample TergutNc150P3_FD_190354 | JGI IMG/M metagenome (GOLD analysis project Ga0268262, IMG submission 190354) | Nasutitermes corniger P3 segment gut microbial community from laboratory colony in Florida, USA - Nc150 P3 (SPAdes) (version 2) | ecosystem: Host-associated > Arthropoda: Insects >... | reverse complement strand
TTCCGACGAATCTATCGACAACCAAGTGCTTAAAGGAATCGTTTCCGAAAAAGTTCAGGCGGCTCCCGCAGAACTTTGGAAGTTCTTGGCTTTTGCAAACGCGACATATTTGCCGAAAGACAATACGGTAAAGACAAGAGCCGCTTTTGCAAATAAAAACCTTGCGGGCGGTCTTCCGCTTCCTGCCGCATTGGCAAGAATGGGCTTTGTAGAAAAGGTCTTTAACGGATACAGAGAAGGCAAATACAAGGACAAAAAAGTAAAATAAAATTTTCGCGATATCTCGCGAGAGTTTTGAATCGGGAATTTGTTGCCCTCTAAAATTAACAAACGTGAGGGCAGTATATGAATTGAGAATTTTTACGGCAGATTTATAGCCCGCAAAAATTCTCAATTTTTTTGCTTAGCGCAAATATTATTTTACAAAAAAACGCGGAAAAATAGGGGTTTTATCTATGTTGAAAAAAACTTTGTGGTTTTTATCGTTTTGGATTTTTATGATTTACTGCTTTCTTATGCTCATACCCTACACGATAATGTTTATTCCGCTTTTCAAAAAAAAGCAGCAGCACGTTGTTTATTTTATGCAATGGATTTGGTCGCGCTATTGTCTGCTTGTCACCGGAGTAAAATTAAAAATCACCGGGTTTGAAAATATTCCCAAAGATAATATTTACTGCGTCGTGGCTAATCATCAGGGAGTGTTGGATATTCCGATTTTGATGTCGGTTTTTCCATGGACACTCGGATTTATCGCAAAAAAAGAGCTGCTTTTCTTCCCGATATTAAATTTCTGGATGCTGGCGGTAGGATGTATTTTTTTAGACAGGAAGCGTCCGCGAGACGCGGTTTCGGTTTTTGAGAAGGGGGCGGCGGCGCTTAAAAACGCGCATCCTATGGCGATTTTTCCCGAAGGAACGCGCAGCAAAAGCGGGTCGGTCGGCGTTTTTAAGCCCGGCGCGCTCAAACTCGTCATAAAATCGCAGGCGCCGATTATTCCGGTGTCTATCGACGGAAGCAGCGTTTTGGAAAACGAAAGCAAGTCGCGCGAAATTTTTGTGACCGTTCATCCCAAAATCGAATTTGCGCAAATATCCGGTTTGGAAACGACGCAAATCGCCGAAAAAATTCGCGAAATCATTATATCGGCGATGAGGACGGCGTGATTTATTCTTTTATAATATTCTCTTCGCTGTATCTCGGCGTATGTTTTTATCTGTCGCGCGGACTTAAAAAAATCGGCGTAGCAAAAATCGCCGGCGCGCCTGAATCCGAAAAGAAAACCGCGGCGCATAAATATGTTAGCGTCATCGTCTGCGCGAGAAACGAAGAAGAAAATATCGGCAGGCTTTTGGAGTGTTTTCTGCGCCAGACCTATCCTGCGGACAGGACGCAGGTTATCGTGGTAAACGACCGCTCAAGCGACAAAACGCCCGACATCGCTCTTTCGTTCAGGGACAGATTCGGGGACTTCCGACTTGTAAATATTTCGGATTCGCAAACCGAATTCGCGCCGAAAAAGTTTGCGCTCGAACAGGGAATTCGTTGCGCCAAAGGCGAAATTATCGCGCAGACCGACGCGGATTCCGTCGTTGCGCCCGACTGGCTCGAACGGCTTGTCGCGCCGTTTGCCGACGACGAAATTTCGCTTGTTCAGGGTATCGTAAAATACCGTTTTGAAAAGCCCGCGCCGTTTTTGCTGGAAACTTATCAGAAACTCGACTTCTTTTCGCACGGAATAGTCGCGGCGGCGGGAATCGGAAGGAATATGCCCCTGAATTCCAACGCGAACAACTGGGCTTTTCGCAAAGAAACGTACGAAACGCTCGGCGGATACGGAAGTTTCGACAAATCCGTCGTCGGCGACGACTGTTTTTTAGTGCAAAAGATTTGGCGAAGCGGCAAAAAGATATTTTTTAACGCCGATTCTTTCGTTCAGACCCGACCGGAATATTCGTGGCGAAACTTAATAAATCAGCACAAGCGGTGGGGCTCGGAAACCAGATATTATCCGCCGAAACAGTTTGCGGTTCTGTCCGTGATTTTCGCTTTTTACTGCTTTACGATTATAGCGCTTGTTGCGATTTTTGTAAGCCGGCGGGATTTTGCGCTTGTACCCGCGCTTTTTGCGGCAAAAATTCTGGGAGAATTGCTTTTTATGTATCGGGGATTGTCGATATTGGGCGAGAAAAAGTTCCTTCCGCACATAATTTGGGTTTCGCCGATAAACCTTTTCTTAACTACGTTCTTGATTTTATCGGGAGTTTTCACGAAATTCCACTGGAAGGGCGGAGAATTCGGCGCAAGAATGACGCGGAAAAGAAAAGAGAATCTGTAAGCCGGGTTCTGTTCGGAGCGTTTGCCCCGCGGCAGCCATTTATCTAAGCGACCCACCCGAAATAACAGAAGCGAACAACTTCATCCCGAAGGATATTTCGTATTTGGTCTTGCAACGGACTGGGTTTTCCTTATTTGCCCGTCGCCGAACAAATCGGCGGTCTCTTACACCGCCTTTTCACAACTCGCCCCCGTTTCCGAGAGCGGACTATTCTCTGCGGCACTTTCCGTTACGGCTAACCGTACCCGAATTTTCATTCGGCGTCCCGTTCTTTGTTGCCCGGACTTTCCTCATTTGCGATTTGCAAACGCGGCTGCCCGATTCCCTTTTCTAACGATTACGTCCCGCGCCCGCGCAAGCGGCTACTTGGAGTAAAGTTCTACGACCAACTGCACATCCGCGATTGTCGCAATGTCGAGCTTTTCGGGAAGACGCTTAACGACTCCCGTCAAATCCACTTTGGAGAATTCGAGCCAGTCCGGCGCGGTTCTCGAAGTATTGCCGCCCATAACGAGCGCGTGCAGAAACTTTTTCGTGGATTCCGACGGCACGACGCTTACCTTATCTCCGACCGAAACGACAAAAGACGGAATATCGACCTTCCTGTCGTTAACGCGGATATGCGCGTGATTTACAATCTGCCTCGCCTGCGCACGTGTTTTGGCGATACCCAAAGCATAGACGACGTTATCCAGACGCCGCTCAAGCAGAGAGAGAAGATTTTCTCCCGTAACGCCTTTCATGTGCTTGGCTTTGATAAAAGTATTTCTGAACTGCCTTTCGTTAAGCCCGTACGCAAAGCGCAACTTTTGCTTTTCAAGCAACTGCGTTCCGTATTCCGAAAGCCGTCCCCGCCGCTGCTTGACAACGCCGGGAGGATTTGGTCTTTTATCCAAAAGACGCTGATATTTCTCGTTTCCGAACACGTTCGTTCCCAAATGACGAACAATTTTACCCTTCGGGTCAAGATTTCGTGACATCGATTCACTCCTAAAAATTTAGTTTTTAACGCAATAAACAACTTGCCGCGGTCATTTTATGCCGAAAAAGCGTCCAACGCGGACAAAAAAATAAAATATTGTACAATGAAAAATGTTGTTTTTTGGAAAAAAACATAAAAAATTTTGAATTGTTTCTTATTTTTATATAATCGAAACCGTAGCAAACGTTACCGACAAAACAAGACAATTTTCACAAAATTTCACTTTCACCTTGACATCGTCTTAAACCATAAATTATATTCTTTTCATAAGTTTTTGGTTTGCACAAAAGGGGTAAAAACTTGGTTTTAACAACAAAAAAATTTTACTCTTCAAGCGGGAAAGAATCCCGTACTTGAAAATATTCTCAAATCTCGGTTATTTATTCGGTTTCGAAAGCAAGAAGTAAGTCGGTCTTACTTCACTTCGCATATTAACAAAAAAATCTTTTTGAAAGGAGATTTTTTTTATGGTCTTGGGAACATTTAACAAAAAAGTGGCGATTTTGGCAATCGCTATATGACCGACAAACGAAAAGAAGACAAGTGGGAAGATTTTGCTTACCGCTCAAAATTAGCGTTTTCGCTCGGTTGGGAGTTTGGCGCCGGCATCCGCTAAACACGGTTTAGGTTGGTGCGAAAAGGCGGGAGAGGAAGAAATTTCTCTTCCGCTTTTTGTTTCGCTTTTTATGTTGGCATTATAGTATTTTACTGCGAATAAAATTCAGTTTATAGGAGTTTTTTATGGTAAAACAGGCAAAACTTATTGAGAATCTTGTCGGAGCGCTGGTTTTTGTTATCGCGCTGCTTACGTTTTTTTCCACGATTGCGCCGACGGTTTCGTTTTGGGACTGCGGAGAATACATAGCGGCAAGTTATACTTTGGGTATCCCGCATCCGCCCGGCAATCCGCTTTACATTTTGGTCGCACGAATTTTTACGATGATATTTTTCTGGACGCAGCAGGTCGCGTTTAGAATAAACCTGCTTTCGGTCGTAACGGCGGCGATAACAGCGCTTTTTCTTCACAAAATAGTCGTTTTCGCTATGAAGGACTGGTTTGGCGAACTTGACGAAAAATGGAAAGTCGCGACGGTTAATATAGCCGGATTTGTGGGGGCGCTTTTTGGAGTTTTCAATTATACTTTTTGGTTTTCGGCGGTGGAAAGTTCGGTTTATATTCCCGCTATTTTGACGATAGTTCTCAATATTTACATAGTTCTCATTTGGGCGAAATCCAAAGAAGAAAACCGCGACAGATACTTGGTTTTATTCGCATATTTGGCGTTTTTGGGAATCGGGCTTCACATGATGGCGATGTTCGCGCTTATGCCTATATTTCTGTATATTTTGCTTGTAGATAAAACAAAACTTACGGATTGGCGTTTGTGGGGCGTTGCGCTGCTTCTGGGGTCGATAGTATATAGTATGGCGGCGTTTTTCTTCGTCGTTCCGGTGCTTTTGGTTATGTCGGCGATTTACGGCTTCGTTCCGCAAAAAGAAGCGAAAATCGTTTCTCCGTTCGTCGGCGCGGTAGTGCTTTTTGCGATGTACAAACTTCTTGTCAGTCCCGAAAATTCCGAAGACATTGGGATGATAACGCTGGTTTCGCTTGCGCTTATAGTGTTTGCGGTCGTAAACGCCGCGTCCAACGACAAGAACAGCGAAAAAAAGTGGAAATTCGCGTTTTTGATAGTGCTGTTTTCTTTGCTTGGATTTTCCGTCCACGCATATATTCCTATTCGTTCGTCGCTTGAGCCGATTATCGACGAAAACCATCCGGTCGTCGAAATTAAAAACGGCAAATTGGAATGGGACGCTTTCAGAGGATTTTTGGAAAGAAAGCAATACGGCAGCGAATCGATGATAACCCGAATGTTCCACAGAAGAGGTGCGCTTGAAACGCAGTTCGGCATAGATTCGCACATGGGCTACGGCGGATTTCACATTACGCAGTTCTTTCATCTGGGCGAAAGCATAGCGAGCGACAGAACCGCCGACGAAAGAAATTCGATTCTGGGCGAGAAGAATTTTTTCAAAAAATTCGCAATATTGTTCTTGTATCTTATTCCGACGTTTTTTATGCTTTGGGGCTGGGAATACTGGTTCAAAAAAGACCGCAACAGGGCGCTTTTATTTATGTCTTTGGTTTTGATTACGACGGTAATGATGGTGCTTTATATGAATTTTTCAGACGGAAAACATTCCGAAAAAGCCGAATATAAACATTGGGTTGATGCGGGAAGACCCGGTCCGATGCCGACGGTTCATAGGGAAGTGCGCGAACGGGATTACTTTTTTACGCCCGGGTTTATGTTTTTCGGACTTTGGATAGGACTTGCGGCGGGCGCGCTTTTGCACAGAAGTTTTACTTCAAAAAACAAAACCAACAGAAAACTTGCGCCGATTTACGCGGTGCTGTTCTGCGCATCGCCGGCTTTGCCGTTTTTTCAAAACTACAAGGAGAATAACCGAACAAACGACTGGATTCCTTACGATTACGCCTATAATTTGCTTATGTCCTGCGAAAAAGACGGCATAATTTTCACCAACGGCGACAACGACACTTTCCCGCTTTGGTTTTTGCAGGAGGCGGAAGGCATTCGCAAAGACGTGCGCGTCGTGAATTTGAGTTTGGCGAATACGTCTTGGTATATCAAACAACTCAAACGGCTTGAGCCGAAAGTACCGATAAGTTATTCGGAAAACGACGTTGAAAACGGAAGAGTGACGCACCAGAGAAACCCGTTCAAAAATCCGACAAGATACTCGCTCCCCGAGGCAAAAATCGACATTGTTTTCCCATCGTCGAGCGAACTTCCTGTTTTGCGCGTTCAGGATTTGCTGGTGGTCAATATCATCGATGCGAACGCTTGGCAAAAACCGATTTATTTCTCATCGACCGTCAGCGACGACAATATGGTGGGATTTGCGCCGTATCTTAAATTCGAGGGAATGGTAAGCCGCGTTATGGATACTTTGGTCGAGCCGAGCGATTACATAAATTTTGAAAGAACGAAACTTCTTTTGAACGAGATTTATCAGTTCAGAAATTTAGGCGACAATTCGACACCGCTAAGCGAAACGGCACGCAGAATGATGTATAATTATTCGGCGGTGTTTATTCAATATTCGCACGGATTGCGTTCAAAACTTGTGCGAATAAAATATGAAATTAACGGTATCGACAATCAAATAGCGTCGCTTGATACGACAAACGCGGATTTTACACAAATAAAACAAACGTTTGAATCTCAAAAGGACTCGCTTGAAACTGCGCGTAAAGAAACTCTTGAAGAAATAATAAATCAGATGGACAAATGCGTCGCGCTGATGCCTTGGGACGAGCGTTCAAGAGGTTTTCGCCACGAGTTTTTGATGGAGCAGGGCTTGTACGATTTGGCGAGAAAACGTCTTGACGAGGCGCTTAAAATCGAGCCGAACAACCGTTATTACATCCGCTGGAAAGACGATTTGGACAGGAGAGGATAAATTGTCTTTTTGATTTATGTATAACGCGTGTTTTTTGGAAGTGTGGCAAAAAATAGCGGCAACGATTTGTACAACAAAACGAATAAATAAGGGGTTAAACCGAAATTGTCCGATTCCGAAAACAATAAAAGAATAGTAAAAAACACGCTTGCATTATATTTTCGCCAGATAATAACGATGTTAGTATCGCTGTTTACGTCAAGAATTGTTTTACAAACGCTCGGAGTAACCGATTACGGGATAAATAACGTTGTCGGCGGTGTAGTGGCGATGTTCGGTTTCATAAGCGGTACGCTTATGAGTATAACGCAAAGATTTATTTCCGTAGAACTCGGAAAGGACGGCGACAACGCCGTTTTGCAAAAAATATTTTCTACAAGTATGATTTTGCACGTTTGCGCCGGCGTAATGGTCATTATTCTTGCCGAAACGGCCGGGTTGTGGTTTTTGAACAATAAACTTGTGATTCCCGCCGAAAGAATGATTGCCGCTAATTGGGTGTATCAGTTCGCAATATTTGGTTTTTTGTTGTCGCTGTTAAACGCCCCGCTTATGGCGCTGATAATTTCTCACGAGGACATGCACGTATATGGATATATGGGAGTTTTTGACGTTGTTATGCGGCTTATTATCGTTTATTTGCTGGTGATTGTAAACGCCGATAAACTTATATTTTTATCTATGTTCGGATTTGCTGTCTCTTGTATCGTGTGGCTTTTTTATTTTATTTATTGCCGTAAGAAATATCGGGAAGCGAGGTTTTCTTTTGTTTATGATATTTCTTTGATAAAAGAATTATCCGGTTTCGGCGGTTGGACTTTTGCCGGAAGTTTTTTTGTCGTTTTAAGAACACAGGGGATAAATATTTTGCTTAATATGATTTACGGTCCGGCGATAAACGCCGCAAGAGGAATTGCGTTCGCGGTCAACACCGCGTTAATGTCGTTCGGAAATAATTTCGCGCAAGCGATAAATCCGCAGATTACAAAGTCATATTCCGCCAAAGATATGGAAACTATGTGGAATTTAATGGAAAGGGGAACAAGAATGACATATTTTTTGTTTTTTGTTTTTTCTGTTCCCATCCTGTTAAAAACAGATTTTATTTTACAGATTTGGCTTGGAAACGTTCCAGAATATTCCGGTATATTTACAAAACTGATGATAATTGAAATATTGCTTACATCGTTGTTAAACGCTCACGGTGTAATTATAAACGCTACGGGAAAATTAAAGGGTTATATTAATATTTCAATTTCTAATTCTGTAATAATACTGGCGCTTTCTTATTTTTTATGCAAAGAAGGTTATGAACCATATTATGCTTTTATTGTGCCTATCCTTACAAGATTGCCGGTTACTATCGCAATATTTGTGTTGTTGAAAAAACTTGTTAATTTTTCAGTAAGATTTTTTACAAAAAAAGTACTTGTTCCTGTATTTTTTGTTTCCGCCATATCTTTTTTCCCTTTTTATTTTATAAACAAATTGTTTCCAGAGTCGTTTTTTAATTCTTGTATTATAATCGTTTTAAGTACGCTTTGGACAGGGGTTGTAATTATGTTTGTCGGATTGAGAAAAAACGAAAGGGTTAAATTCGTCGATTTCATTAAACGGAAGATTTTGCAAAAGACATAAAGTAATTAAATTACGTTAAATACAATCCCGATTGCGGCGGGCAAGTTTCCCGTAAGAAACATATAAAGTTAAAAAAAAATCAAAAGTATTGCTTTTTCTCTATCGAATATATTATATTGAGTAAAAATTACAAGCGTATTGAGTAAAAATTACAAGCGTATTGAGTAAAAATTACAAGCGTATTGAGTAAAAATTACAGAAAGGGAAAATAAATGAGCGAAAATTCAAGGTATTTGCTTAAACAACTTTTGAGCAGAATAGAAGAAAAAAGGCACTTAATTCAAGTGATAGCAGGTCCAAGACAAGTTGGAAAAACGACATTGTGTAAACAAATTTTATCCAAAATCAAAATGTTTTCACAATATCATACGGCGGATTCCTTAGCGACTATAAACGGAGAATGGATTGACAATATTTGGGAATCCTTGCGCAGAATAATGAAACTGAATCAAATAAACGAGGCGTTGTTGATTATCGACGAAGTTCAAAAAATAGATAATTGGAGTGAATTCGTCAAAAAAAATTGGGACAACGATACTTTCGACGGCGTAAATATAAAGGTAATAATACTCGGCTCTTCAAGGGTTCTTATCAAACAGGGATTGTCGGAATCGCTTTTAGGACGTTTTGAGATGAACGTTTTGGGGCATTGGTCGTATTGCGAAATGCGGGATACTTTCGGGTTTACCCCCGAACAATATGCTTATTTTGGTGCATATCCCGGGGCGGTTAAACTTATAGGCAACGAAAAAAGATTTAAGGAATACGTTCGCGATTCTATAATCGAGGCGGTTGTCAGTAAAGATATTTTGCAGCTTACAAAGGTCAATAAACCCGCGTTGCTCAGGCAGTTGGCGAATATAGGAATTTCTTACAGTTCACAAATTGTTTCTTACAACAAACTTTTGGGCGGTTTTAGCGATTCTGGAAATACGACGACTCTTTCGCATTATATTCAACTGCTTGACGAAGCGGGCATAGTTTGCGGATTACAAAAATATTCGCAAAAAAACATTATTCAAAAGCAGTCGGTTCCTAAATTTCAAGTACACAATCAATCGTTATTTTGCACGCTTCAACCGGTTTCATATCCAAAAATCACAGTAGATTGCGCGTTATGGGGTAGATTTGTAGAAAGCGCCGTCGGAACGCACTTGATTGCGGAAAAATCGCGGCTTAACGGCGGTAAAATTTGGTATTGGAGAGAAGCGGAAGGACGAAATACCTACGAAATAGATTTTGTTTTTGAATATAACGGGAAAATACTCGCAATAGAGGTAAAAAGCGGAAGCGGGCAAGTTAAAAGTTTCAAAAAGTTTAAGGAACGTTTTCCCGACGCAATGACTTTAATTGTCGGCAGAGACGGGATTTCCTGGCAGGAATTTATTGCCGGAAAAATTGAGCATTTATTTTGATTAAGAATAGTTTGCCTTTAAGCAAATAGTATTTTCTGAAATTTGAAAAAGCGATAACAAAAGGGGTTAAACCAAGTTGTCCAGTTCCGAAAACAACAAACGAATAGTAAAAAACACGCTCGCGTTGTATTTTCGCCAGATTATAACAATGCTCGTGTCGTTATTCACGTCCAGAATCGTCTTGCAGACGCTGGGGGTAACCGATTACGGGATAAATAATGTAGTCGGCGGCGTGGTGGCGATGATGTCGTTTTTAACGAGTTCTCTTGCTGTGACAACCCAACGGTTCCTTTCCGTCGAACTTGGTAAAAACGATATTGAAAAAATGAAACAGGTTTTCACCAATTCGCTTTCTTTACATATAATTTTTGTTATTATTACGATAATTTTAGCCGAAACGCTTGGTTTGTGGTTTGTCAAAAACAAGTTAGTTATTCCTGCGGAGAGAGCGGATGCTGCGTTTTGGGTTTATCAATTTTCCTTAATATCGTTTTCAATAGGAGTTTTGTTTTCTCCTTTTGACGGAGCAATAAGAACGCACGAAAAATTTGATTTTTACGCGAAAATAAGCGTTTTTGATGTCGTTATGCGCCTTGTTATAGTGTATTTAATCATTGTTTTACCATACGATAAACTTATCGCGCTATCTTTTATGGGTTTGTGCGTCGGGATTGCAGGACGAGTAATCGTATATGTTTATTGCCGCATAAATTTTGTAGAGTGCGGATTTAAGTTTTCTTGGGTAAAAGAATTTATTCGGTCGCTACTCGGATACAACGCTTACACGATTATAGGCAGCATATCTTTTATTATCAGATTTTATGGAATAAACATAGTTTTGAATTTATATTACGGACCTGTAATGAACGCAGCTCAGGGAATAGCAAACGCCGTTTATACGAACATATCTTCTTTTTCGGATAACGCGGCGATAGCGACGCAGCCGCAAATTATCATGAGTTACGCTCAAAACAACAAACAACGGCTTTGGAGTTTAATAACAAAATCATCGCGTTTGTATTTTTATCTGCTTTTGATACTGACACTGCCGTTTATTTTGGAAATTGATACCGCTCTTTATATTTGGCTTGGAAATTATCCCGAATATGCTCCGGTTTTTTCGCAATTATTTTTGTTGGAAGCGTTACAGAGAGTTTTAGGTCATCCGATTGGTTTTGCTTGTTCTGCGGTAGGGAAACTGCGGGATTTCACAATAACCAATATTGTTTGCCGATTGCTTATTTTGTTTTCCGCGGTGCTTGTAGGTATAAATAAATTATCACCTATATATATTTATATTTCTGTACTTGTTTTATCTGGAATAAGTTTATTGATTTCTATTGTAATCGTGTTAAAAATGCAATTAGGTTTTTCACTTCGCAAATATTTTTTTGATGTTATTATGCCTATATCAAAAACAAGTTTATTTGTAGTTTCTGCGCCTGTTGCTTTGCATCACTTTTTTTCTAAAACGACAATATCTTCCTGCGCAATAGGATTTTTTACGCTAATTTGGAGCGCAATAATAATTTTTTATGCCGGACTTAATCATCAGGAAAAACAAATGATTGCGAATAAATTACCGCTTTCTTTGCGGAAAATGTTACTTTATTAACAAAAGTAAAAAAATTTTTGAAAGGATTTGTAAATGTTAGGAAGATTAAAGACGTTTATTCGGGGTTTTTTAAGACCCAAAACGCAATTTTACCAAAAATGTTATTCTCAAGACGGTGAAGACGGATTGTTATTATCTTTTTTGTGCGATAGAAAAGAAGGATTTTATATAGATATTGGTGCTCATCATCCAATGAGATTTTCTAATACATATTTGTTTTACAAAAAAGGGTGGTGCGGTATAAACATAGATGCTACGCCTGGTTCAATGAAAGCGTTTAACAAAATTAGAGAAAGAGACATAAACGTTGAAGCAGGAATTGGCGATTCCTATGGCGAATTGGATTATTATTCTTTTTGTGAACCAGCGCTTAATAGTTTTGACAAAGAACTTTCTAATGAAAGAATTAAAAATGGTTGGAAATTAAAACGCCAGGGGGGGGTTATACAGGTTAAAGTATTCCCGATTAATGATGTACTTAATAAATATATGCCAAAGAATCGGCATATTGATTTTATAACAATAGACATTGAAGGATTTGATTTAGTTGTTTTAAGTTCGTGGGATTTTGAAAAGTATGCTCCTGATTTTTTTGTAATAGAAGACGTTGAATTTAACGGAAAAGACATTAAAGAAGTATGTGAAAACAGCCGGGTGTACAAATTAATGATACAAAAATCGTACATTTGTGTAGGCAGAACAATGAGGACGTTAATCTTTAAGAAAAGTTTGCACATTAAGCAATGAAATGTTTCTGAAATTAACGGTTAATTTTGTCTCGGCAAATACTATTTTTCTTAAAAAAGAAAGAAAAAATAATGCAAAATATGGCGCCAATAGTTTTGTTTGTCTATAACCGTCCGCTTCTTACGCAAAAAGTTGTCGAGGCGTTATCGCGAAACGAAGAAGCAAAATGTTCAGATTTGTTTATTTTCTCGGACGCGGCAAAAAACGACGACAAAAGCGAGAACGTCAAGCAGGTAAGAAACTATATAAAAACAATTCGCGGATTTAAATCAATTACGATAAAAGAGCAAACGCAAAATCAGGGCTTGGCAAAGTCGATTATAGACGGTGTGACCGAAGTTGTTAATAAATTCGGAAAAATTATCGTTTTGGAAGACGATATTGAAACGAGTCCATATTTTCTGAAATTTATGAACGACGCACTAAATTTTTACGAAAATGAAAAGCGAGTGTGGAATGTTACCGCTTATCAATTTCCTGTAGACACATCAAAACTACCAAACGCATTTTTTTCATATTTTTCTTCTTGCTGGTCCTGGGGAACTTGGAAAGATAGATGGGCGCATTTTGACAAAAATCCCGATAAATATATTTCACAAATGTCCAAAAAAGATATTCACAGGTTTGATTACTACGGTACGAATGAAATGTACTCACAAATAGTAATGAATAAAACTGGACAATTAAATACTTGGGCAATATTTTGGTATGTAGTACAATTTGTAAATAACGGATTAGCATTGTTTCCGTCAAAATCTCTTGTTAATAATATCGGAATGGATTGTTCAGGAACGCATTGCGCAAAAACGGATATGTTTAACAATAATATTGATTTTGAAAAAACAGTTTTTGATTTTTCCGCAATTCCGATAGAAGAAAACAAAATCTATATTAAAATAGTTTGCAATTATTTTAGAAAATATAAAACTCATAAAACTATTTTAGAAAATATAAAAAAAATATTGAAAAAAGTAATTAAATTGTGTTTTCAAAAATAAGATGAGTTTTGCGAAAGCGAAAGATTAAAAAAATTTGCGTTGAAAAATTCAAATTTATTGGATTAGCGGTTAATTTTATTTTCGGCAAATAGTATTTTCCGGCATTTCAAGTAGAAAGGAATTTTATGCAAATGATACCTGTTTACCAGCCGTCATTGAACGGTAATGAAAAAAAGTACGTTGTTGATTGCTTGGATTCCACGTGGATTTCCTCAAAAGGGAAATATGTAAATGAATTTGAAAATAAGTTTGCACAATATGTAGGCGTAAAACATGCCGCTTCCGTGTCAAATGGAACGGTCGCTTTGCATTTGGCTCTTTTGGCGCTTGGTATTGGTGAATGTGACGAAGTCATTGTTCCTACTCTTACATATATTGCTTCAGTAAACGCAATAAAATATACTGGAGCAACGCCGGTTTTTATTGATAGTGAAAAAGATTATTGGCAAATTGATGTCAGTGAAATAGAAAAACTAATTACTTCCAAAACGAAAGCGATTATGCCTGTTCATTTATATGGCGGAGTTTGTGATATGGGCGCAATTATGAAAATTGCAAAAAAGCACAATTTATTCGTTATAGAAGATTGCGCGGAAGCAATAGGAAGCAAATTCGGCGATAAAAAAGTAGGAAGTTTTGGTGATATTGCGGCATTTAGTTTTTTTGGCAACAAAACTATTACAACCGGTGAAGGCGGAATGGTTTTGACAAACGACGAAACGCTTCACGAAAGATGTTTACATCTGAAAGGACAAGGTTTGGCAAAATATCGTCAGTATTGGCATGATATTATAGGTTACAATTATAGAATGACAAATATTTGTGCTGCGATAGGACTTGCTCAACTTGAAAACGTTGAATTGATTGTTGAGAAAAAGAAACAAGTTGCCGATTGGTACAAAAAGTACTTGGCTGGAAACAAAAACGTTGAGGTCCACAAAGAGCAAAACGGTACTTGTCATACGTATTGGATGGTTTCAATTTTATTGAATAACGCCGAAGACCGTGATTCTTTACGTGATTTTCTTGATAAAGCAGGAATAGAAACTCGTCCGCTTTTTTATCCTGTACATACAATGCCTATGTATAGTGAAAAATATCAGCGGTTCAAAAATGCAGAATATTTGGGGTGGCGTGGAATGAACCTCCCAAGTTATCCCGATTTGACGGAAGAACAAATCAGGTATATATGTAAAAACGTTGACGACTACTTTGCGGAGAAAAAATGATTTACATTGTTGGAGCGTCCGGACAGGCAAAAGAAACAGCGGCTTACGTCTTAGATTGTAGAATTGATGACGAAATTTCTTTTGTAGATAAAGAGAAAAACTCTGATTTTATTAAAGTACGCAATCGTGAGTTTCCGATTGTTTTTGAAGAAGATTTTTTTTCGATGTCGAAAAACCACATTAAAACCCCTAAAGTAGTTTTAGCAATCGGTGATCCGAAAATTCGCGCAGAAATTGCGGAAAAATATTTACCGTTTTGTGATTTCCCAAATGTTATACACCCATCTGTTTTATTTTTGGCTGATATAAAAATCGGGATAGGAAATATTATCGCGCCTATGGCGTTTATTTCAATTGATTGCGAAATAGGGAATTTTAATTTAATAAATTACGGAGTTACAATAGGGCACGATTGTAAAATAGGAAATTTCAATTCTATTTATCCGCAAAGTGTTATTTCTGGAAATATTAAAATAGAAAACAATAATTTGTTGGGCGCCAGCAGCGCCTTGATAGAAAATGTTTTTATTGGAAACAATAATGTTATTGGAATGGGTGGCGTTTGTTTGAAGAATATCGCAGATAACGGCAAATTTGTGGGAGTTCCTTTGAGAAATTTAGAAAAACAATAGGGTCTTGTTAGAAACTTGGGTAGTTTACAGTATAAAGACTTGTCAAATTATGCCTGTTTTTAAATATGAAAGTATTTTTATAAGCGAAACAAAAATTGTGACGAAAAGGCACAGAGCTTCGGAAAGTGAGACAATTAATTTTTAGAGAAAGGGTTTTATGAGTAAAACGGTAATAGTACCCGCGCTTGGCTTCATAGATTGGGACGGCGGCGTTGATTATTTGAAGTATCAGTTAAAGTATTTAATAGAGTTAAAAGAAAGTGGCAAAATATCGAAAGTGATTTTACTACTTCCTAAAATTTCGCTATTTAAAGAAATAAAACGAATCGTTAAAAATTGTATAAAATTTTTTATTCGTAAGAAATTAGATAAAAAACAAGTTTTTAAGTATTCTTTATTTATCAAAGACGATGAAATAAAAAGGAAGATTAAGTTTCGTTATTATTATTTTGATGAAAACAGCGGTAGAAAATCCATTCAATGGTACTCGCGACGCTATAAAAATTCTTTAGTTTTCCCGACGAACAAACCTTTGGAAAATTTAAATTGTAAACAAGTTGGATACATACCGGATTTACAGCATATTCATTTACCAATTTTTTTTTCCGAACAAGAAAAATTAGAAAGAGATATTGCTTTCAAAAAGTTGTTGGAAAAATGCGATGGGATTATAGTTAATTCATTGGACGTAAAGCAAGATATAATGAAAAACTATCCGAAAGAAAGTTTGAACACAAAAATTTTCTCGGGACCGTTTTTACCCATTGTCGACAAAAAAAAATTAGTAAATTTAACGGATATATCCAAATACAATTTACCTGAAAAATACTTCATAATTTCATCGCAATTATGGGTACATAAAGACCATAAAACCGCGTTCAATGCATTAAAGATACTGCAAAACGAACAAGAATACAGCGATGTTCATATCGTTTGCACAGGTGATACACGAGATTATCGATTTCCAAATTATTTTAACGAAATTCAAGAATATATCGAGCAACAAGGTATAAAAAACAACATTCGTTTTCTTGGATTCATACCCAAAGATGACCAAATCGCTATATTAAAAAAATCTATCGCAGTTGTTCAACCGACATTATTTGAAGGTGGTCCTGGCGGCGGGGCGACTTATGAAGCGGTTTCATACGGTGTTAGAGCCATAATATCAAATATTAATATAAATAAAGAAATAGAAAACGAGAATGTGTTTTTCTTTGAAAAGCAAAATTCGCAAGATTTGGCGAAAAAAATGAAACATATTGTGAATGCACAACGAGTAGCAACAAGTGTTGATTATTTACTAAAACAAAGGGAAAAGAATATAAAATTAGGTGCTGATTTTTTATTTGATATGATTTCTGAAATTTCTTGAAAAATACATTAAAGATTGCAATGCCCCAAAACATTTATTGTATTTATAACCGTGCAAATAGTATTTTTTGTCCCGAATCGATGGGAGATAAGTTTGTCTGAAAATTCTAAAAATCTTTTGAAACGGATAATACTCGGAGAAGACAGCGCTTTTGAATTTAAGCGTTTGGAATTTTCCGGTAGTTCCGTATGCGCTCCCCATCGTAATTCGATGTCTGACGAATTGGCGGCTATGGCGAACGCAAAAGGCGGCTCGTTTGTTATCGGCGTTGACGATAAAACGCGTAAAATAACAGGTATTCCCATAGAAAATCTGGACGCGGCGGAAGAATGGCTGCGAAACATCGCAAACGACCTTATAAATCCTCCTCTTGAATGTTTCATACAAAAAATGTCTGTTGAAGAAAAAAGCGGCGAAAGTAAAAACATAATAAAAATAGAAGTTCCCAAAAGTATTTTTGTCCACAAAAGTTCCAACGGATATTTTACCCGCATAGGAAGTTCAAAAAGAGAAATGCCGCCGGAAGTTTTATCGCGTCTTTTTCAGCAAAGGTCGCAAAATCGGCTTATTTGTTTTGACGAGCAAATCGTTATGAATTCAAAGTTGTCGGATTTGAACGAAAAACTATGGACTCGTTTTCGTACTACTCTTTCTCCGGAAAACGATTATGAGTTTTTGACGAAATTGAAACTCGCCGACTATGACTCTAACGGCGATATACATCCGACAATAAGCGGGATTTTATTATGCAGCGATTCTCCCGAAAAATTTATTCCAAACGCTTTTATTCAAGCGGTTTGCTATCTTGGCGACGACAATAATTGCGAGCAATTGGATATGCAGGATATAACCGGACCGCTTGACGTTCAGATAAAAGACGCTTGTAAATTTGTAAAGCGGAATATGCGTGTTTCGGCAATTAAAAACCCGCACAGAATGGAATTTCCGCAGTATTCTTTAAGCGCCGTATTTGAAGCCGTCGTGAACGCCGTCGCGCATAGAGATTATTCGATTTACGGCTCAAAAATAAGGATGCGGATTTTTTCCGACAGATTGGAAATATATTCCCCCGGCGCTATCGCCAACACTATGACGCTGGAAAGTTTGGCTCTTAGGCAATATTCAAGAAACGAATTGATAAGTTCTCTACTTGCCCGTTTACCGATGAACGTTGAACTTATCGACAGTAAAAGAGGATTCATTATGGATAAACGCGGAGACGGCGTACCGATAATATACTCCGAAAGCGTTCGCGTTTGCGGCAAAAAACCGAAATATGAATTGATTGACGACAGCGAATTAAAACTTACTATTTTTGCGGGAAAGCCCAATGCCTAAACTTTCGATAATAACCGTAAATCTTAACAACAAAGACGGGCTTGTCAATACCGCCGAAAGCGTAATCGCTCAAACTTGGACTGATTACGAATGGATAATAATTGACGGCGGCTCAACGGACGGTAGCGTCGAAGTGATAAAAAAATACGCGGATAAAACCGACAAATTAGTTTATTGGTGCAGCGAAAAAGACGGCGGAATTTATCAGGGAATGAACAAAGGAATTGAAAAAGCGAGCGGAGAATACTGCTGGTTTCTAAATTCCGGCGATTATGCTTACAAAAATACCACTCTTGCGGAAATCTTTGCTAATGAGTTTAATGAGGATATTGTGTATGGAAATTTGGAAATTTTGTTTCCCGCAAAATTAAAAAACAAATATAATGATTTAGAAATGGTATTTACTGATTTCGTAAGAAATACAAAGAAAAAAAATCCTTACAATATAATTAACTGGGTAGATTTCACGGTAACTCCGCATCCGGCATCAATCATTAAGCGTGATTTGCTAGTTCGTTTGGGGCTTTACAAAGCAAAAGATTATGCTATCGCGGCAGATACCGAATTTTTTGTAAGGTCAATATTTAATCATAACGCTAAAGCTAAACACATAAACCCTGTTTTTGCGACATTTGTATGCGACGGCGTGTCTTCTGCGTATAACAGTAAAACTCAAAAATTGATGGACTTTGAACATAAGAAAGCGATTATTGAGAATTTTCCGGGGAATTATGTTGAAATTTTTGCTATATGGTATATTAAACAAAAAATTCTGTCTTTATTTTTACCTCTTTATTGTCTGAAAAGAATATTTATGCGAATTATACGGTTTGGAATTTTGAGAGCCGTCGGTTATTATTGGGGAAAATTTATTAGGTTAAAACCAAGTTATGCAAAAGTTATTAAAGGAGAAGAAGATGCCTAAAATTTCTGTAATCGTTCCTATCTATAATGTCGAGAAATATCTTGAAAAGTGCATTGACAGCATTCTAACGCAAACCTTTGTGGATTTTGAATGTATTTTGATTGACGACGGCTCGTCGGACAACTCGCCAACCATTTGCGACGAATACGCCAAAAAAGACGACAGAATAAAAGTCATTCACAAAGAAAACGGCGGCGTTTCTTCGGCTCGAAATGCGGGGTTGGAAATCGCGCAAGGCGAATGGGTTACGTTTATAGATAGCGATGACTGGGTTGAAAAGAATTACTTTGATATTTTATATAATAATGCGATAAAAGCTAATTGTGATTTGTCTCTTTGCGGCATTAACATAATAAACGAAAAAAATGGATTTGTTAAAAAACCCAAAGTGTTTCCTATTATGGTTTTTGACAGGATTTCTGCAAAAAAAGAATTTTTTAGAGGACATCTTTTTGCGGTATATACCGTATGCAAGTTAGTGAAACAGAAATATATATATGAAAACAACATCACTTTTGATACTAATCTTAAAGCTTGCGAAGACGGGCTGTTTTGGTTTGAAATTATTGATAAAACAGATAAAGTATTATATGATTCCACACCCTGTTATAATTATGTAAGAAATGCAAATTCGTCTTCTGTTGAAACATCACCGAAATTTATTGATAACTATATGACATTTTTTGTTGCTACAAAAAAAATGATAAATATAGAAACAAACGAGAGCGTTGTTAGAAAAATAAAATCATTTGAAGTTATAATAGCAACATGGCTGTGCAGTGTTTTATTACAGTCAGATGTGTTTGTTAAGGAAAAATATGAATTTTACAGAAAACATTTGTTTGGTTCTTTGTTTTATTACATAACAGATAACGATATAAAAATTAGAGAAAAGATAACGGCAATTTTATACTTGTTTCCAAAAGTTTATTGTTTTATGCGTAAAGTTTATCATTTTATGCGTAAATTGTTAAAAAAACAAAGTAATATAAACACGTGATTTCTCCGCTATGCAAATAGTATTTTCCGTCAAAAAAGGAAACCCAATGCCTAAACTTTCAATAATAACGGTAAATCTCAACAATAAAAACGGGCTTGTCAATACCGCCGAAAGTGTGGTCGCTCAAACTTGGACTGATTACGAATGGATAATAATTGACGGCGGCTCTACGGATGGAAGTGTCGATGTCATAAAAAAATACACCGATAAAACCGATAAATTGGTTTACTGGTGCAGCGAGCCGGACGGCGGGATTTATCAAGGGATGAACAAAGGAATTGAGAATGCTGTTGGTTTCCGGTATATAAAGTATCGCATTTACAAGTTGTTGTTTGTTCATGCTAACGTTGCCGCGCTGGCGAGGTAAACATAGAAATAGACGCAAAAGGTTTATTCTTAGATTTAATCTTATTGCAGGAATTTATAATTTTGAAATAAATAGGTAACGATTTGGAAAGAGGTCTATTATCTGAGAAATACAGAAACAGAAGAAAAAGATTTAAGTTAAGGTTTAATTTGATAGCGGGACATGCAATTATGAAAATAATTACTGATTTCGCAAGCGGTCTAATATTTAGAAAAAATAAGCAAGAAAAATCATAATGACAAAAAAATGTCGATTTCGCAAGAGGTCTAAGATAGCGATTCTAAAAATCTCAGGTATTTTCTTTTAACGGTTCAACACCGTCTCGGCGATAATTTCGGCGGCGTTTTTGTCGTTCTTTGAGACGCAATTTTTCATTTTCGTATAAATTTCGCCGTTCTTTTCAAAACTTTCTACAAAATCTATAATTTTCTCGGAGGTTTTTTCGTTTTGCTCAAAGCACAGCGCCCAGCCCGAATTTTGCGCGAACTGCGCGTTATGCCATTGATGGTTTTCCGCCGACCACGGCAGAGGAATAAAGATTGACGGCAAATTAAATAACTGCGCTTCGCTTATCGTGGATGCGCCCGCCCGTCCGATTAAAAATTCGGCGAGACGGTAATACGGATACAAGTCCGAAATCGAGGCGAACACCGCGATGTTTTTGGCGTCTGCGAATTGCTCTTTTATTTCGTTTTCACCCGCCGTTCCCGTTTGCCAAACCACCTGAAACCCGCTTTGCAAAAACCATTTCACCGCTTTTATCAATACTTTGTTCATCGACATGGCTCCTTGGCTTCCGCCGCAAATCAAAATAGTTCGTTTGTTTTTATCGACTTGTTCGGGAAAAGAGAAATCGTCGTAATTTTGTTTTTTTCGCGTCGGCGTTCCCGTAATTTGTACTAATTTCTCGTTAGCGTTAAAATTTTTTATCAAAGGCATTCCCAAAAATATTTTTTTTGCGTCTTTGGCGAAAAATTTATTCACCGCGCCCGCTACGGTGTTTTGCTCTTGAATAAAAAACGGAATTTTGTTTTTTTGCGCCGCAAACAAAACCGCCGCGCAGACGTATCCTCCGAAAGCGATAACCGCGTCGGGTTTGTCTTTTTTGA
>Ga0268262_10002488_pt1 | contig 21201 bp, 20 predicted proteins | sample TergutNc150P3_FD_190354 | JGI IMG/M metagenome (GOLD analysis project Ga0268262, IMG submission 190354) | Nasutitermes corniger P3 segment gut microbial community from laboratory colony in Florida, USA - Nc150 P3 (SPAdes) (version 2) | ecosystem: Host-associated > Arthropoda: Insects >... | reverse complement strand
TCAACGCGTTCCTTCACGGTCAGCTTTATTCGCTTTCTTTCCATGTTAGTATTCCCTCCCATATATCAGGATACTACATGTTCAATATCGTGTAAAGTTTTAGGTGTTACGGTGTACTAGCGGTCTGAGAGGCAAACCCCCACACCGGCTGTTATGGCTGAGTTTCTTTTGCGTTCAGTATGATAAATTATGGTTTCAGCCCCGGCATATCAAACTCAGGCGGAATCTTCGTCGGCTGTCCCTTTGAATCCACAAAGGCCCAGGTAACTTTTGCCTCGACAAGAAGGTCATCACCCCGCTTTATTTCCTGGGCGATAATTCCGCTTACCGCGCCTTTTTTCATGGGCCGCGATTCGATAAGCAGTTCGTCATCGGCAAAAGCCGGCTTTTTATAGTCAATCTCTATCCTGGCTACATAGATTCCGTAACCGGCTTTAGTCATAGCCTTATAATCGAAACCTACATCCCTGAGCAATTCGTAGCGCGCGTATTCCAGATAGTTAAGGTAATTGGCGTTATTCACATGACCGTTACTGTCACATTCATACGTACGCACGGTCAACTTGCATTTACAGAGCATGATTCAAATAATATAATGATAGCAATCATGTTTCAATACTGCCCATCATGCGGGAGAAAAGGCATCAGGTTTGAAAAAAATAAATTTGACTGCCCGTCTTGCGGGTTTGTGTATTTTCACAACACCGCGGCCGCGACAGGCTGTATAATACAAGCCGGTGAAAGAATAGTGCTGCTGGTTAGGGGAAGAGAACCTGGTAAGGGAAAACTTGATCTGCCGGGGGGATTTGTGGATCCAGGCGAAGGGATCCTTGAAGGCTTAGTCCGGGAACTGCGGGAAGAACTAAGCTGGGAACCGCCAATACTACCAGGCCAAAGCCTGGCTGACTTTTTTAAGCTCTTTGCTTCTTTCTCGAATAAATATCCCTACAAGAATATCACTTACAATACATGCGATGTTTATTTTACTATTTCAGTCCCCGGCCTTTCGGAGAAAGACCTAAAGGCCGAAGCCGACGAAATAACAGGGATTCGCTTTTTGCGTCCCGGCGAGATCAGCCTTGACGACATGGCCTTTGACTCAACCCGCCGGGCGATTGAAGCTTTTAAATCATTTTTTAACAGCCGCGTACCTTGACGCCCTGTAACCGCGCGTGTCTGGGACATTATATTTACCCACTGTTTTCTGCGCGTTAGTTATGCGATCCGTAGGACTGGGATGGGTTTTGTTGAAACCTCCCGGATGCGAGCTCTGGGTTTTCTCCAGCGTTTTCAGCATATCAACAAGGGACGAAGGCTCATAGCCCGCAAGATCCATAAGACTCATGGCCATTGAATCAGCTTCAAACTCTTGGGTTCTGGAATAGCCGTTTGTAACCATCGTTGTTACAACCTCGTTAATCGAGTCGCCGAAAACATCCACTAACTGAGCAATATCACTATTGCCCGCGGCGGCGGCGGCTGAAGTTCCGGTAATCAAAAGCGCCTGGGTTATACGGCTGTTTTTTATGGCTTTAAGACCGTGCTGAAGCTGGATGTGGGAGACCTCGTGGGCGATTACCGCCGCCAGAGTATCCTCCGATGTGGTAGACTCAATAAGTCCCCTCGTTATGAAAATATGCCCGCCGCTTGTAGCAAAGGCGTTAATCTCATCGCTGTCCAAAATATTTACATGGTAGCCATTGAAAATTTCAGGCCTGAGCGAATTGATAATCAGGGCGTTGCATATCTTGTTTACATAAGCGAGCATCTCAGGTTTGTTGGTCTGAATTTTATACGAAGCCAGAATATTCGCGCCGACCGCCCGACCAATGTAGTATTCCTGTTCGGGGGTAATGTCTTCAAAAGCCTTTTGAAACGCTACGCCGGATTTGGCGATGGCGTCGGCCGTTCTATCGTCAATTACTCCAAAGGCCTGACCAAGAGCCGCCCCTACTTGCGCGATGCCTCCAAGGCTCGCACAGGAAAAAACCAATGCCAGGAGGGCGAAAACTGAAATTATGGTTAATGCTTTCTTTGTATTTTTCATCTTACTCTCCCTTATTCAGATGGCCTTCGGTAACGAATTTATAAAGGTCATCCTGCGAAACTGTAATTGCTTCGGTTTTGTCCACATCGGCGTAATTAAGAGCGCCTTTGGTTTTATAAGCGTCCTCGACTTCCTGGTTGAAACCTTTAGCGGCCAGGGCTACTTCATTGGCGGAAGCGGTAGTGCCGGAAGATACAATCTTCCTGGAGCTCAGGTTACTTGCCGCCACCCACCCGCTTAGGGACGTATTTGCCGCGGATCGTACCTCGGCCCATTTTCCGTTCACTTGCAGCACCGAAACCTGATCTCCCAATGCCAGGCTTCCCTTGGTGCTGGCAAAAAAGCCGGTGGATGATTTTATATCCGCCTTCTTGGCCGATACCCAGGCCGTGCTCCCGCTTGTTATCTGGGCGAAAAGAGCGCCGGACACCAGCAGGGCCAAAACCAATAAAAAGAATCTTTTCATGCAACACCTCTCTTTTATATTACCAATATGGAGGGCTTTTATATAAGCCTTACTTTTCTGTCAAATTATCCACTCCGTCCCATTCTTTAGGCGGCGGAGACGCGACGAATTTCGCGCAACGATCAATGTAAAGTTTGCAGGCCGAATCCTCAGGATCATTCTGATAAATATTATTGAAAAGCTTCCTGGCGCTTTCAAAATCGCGGCTTTCGTAAGCCTTAAACGCCTCTTCCCAAACATTGACCATATCCAGCATTGACTGCGGAGCGCCGCTCTTAAGTTCCAGAAGTTCAAATAGCCTTAACGGAACCGGGATGCCTACCACCGTTACCCTGCTTAGGGGCCGGACAACAAATTCATCCCCTATCTGATCTTTGGTATATTCGCTTATCAGGATGCCGTGGGTGTCGTATTGTTTGTTCACTCCTTCCAGCCGCGCCGCCAGGTTCACCGCGTTCCCCATGATTGTATAGTCCATCTTGGCGGGGGTTCCCATGAAGCCCACCACCATGTCGCCTGTGTTAATTCCAAGCCGGGTGTAAAGCGGCCTTAATTTTCTTATGGCCCTGTTTTCTATCAGCCTGGTAAGCGGCTTGAAAAATTCCCCGTCTGGTTTCATTACGCTTCCAACAATTTCCATCTCGCGCCTTTTCATTAATATGGCGCTGCGGCAGGCGCGCGCGGCGTGGTCTTCCATCCAGGCGGGAGCGCCAAAGAAACCGATGATTGCGTCCCCTTCGTATTTGTCAATTGTTCCGCCGTTTGCCAGGACTACATTGCTCATTTCGGTTAAGTAAAGGTTAAGCAGGTTCACCAGCGCCTTGGGGCCGTCCTCGCCGTACTGATCCTGAAGCTCCGAAGAAATGGAAGAAAAGCGCTGGATATCAGTAAATATGGCGGTCATCTTTCTCTTTTCCCCGCCCAGCTTTAATTTCGAAGGATCGGCGATAATCTGATCGATAACTTTGGGAGAGAGTATGCGGGAGAACGCGTTTTTTATGAAACGCTTGTCCTTGCCTTCCGTCGCGTAACTGTAAAGTGTAGCGGTAAGGTAAGCCAGCAGCGTCGCGGCAATAGGCGCCGCCATGGGAACCCACCAGCCCAAATTAAAAGCCAGGAATCCGGCGGTAACAATAGCCGCAAAACTTAACACAAGGCCCCCAACTGTGGCGACTATACGGCCTGAGTAAAGAACCAGAGCCACCATCAGAATCACGGCTCCCACAATAATAAGAAAGGCGACCCAGTCAGGAGCTTTTGTAATAAAATCGCCCATCAGCAAATTATCCAGCATGGTAACATGAACCCCCATGCCCGGATAAGTCGGAGAAATGGGAGAGGGGAAAATATCGAAAAGACCTGGAGCATACACGCCGACGAACACATAAGCTCCGGTGAAATCTTTAGGCTCCAGAAAATCTTTAGGCGCGATTGATGTTTTTCCGGCGATATAATCGGAGCTTTGAAGTATTTGGGACAAACTGTACTGTGGATACCTGGTTATGGGATCTCCACGGAAGCGGAGCAGGGTCTTACCCTCATCATCTACAGGAATAATGAAGTCACCCCAGCGGATAAGTTTTTTTTTGGCGTCATAGGAAATCGTATTCGCATAGCCAGAGGCAAGCAGGGACGCTGCCGCAAGACCGGGCACAGCTTTGCCGTCAAACACAGTAAAAAGCCTGTTACGGCGGATTATTCCATCAGAATCAGGCCGGCTAGTAAAAGCGCCGACTACTGCCGCTGTATTGCCAAGTTCCTCAATGGGAAATTGCGCATGTACCATGACTGCTTCACCAGGGTAGTCATTAACAATGTCAAATTTGGAAATGGTCGAGCCAAAACTGTCTGTTTTAAAAAGCGGCTTGTTAAGATTCGAAGGCCAGGCGTAAACGTCTCCCGTCTGGCTGCTCAAATTAACCCCCTGCACAACCTTGCCGTACCGCGCCGCCGCCGCGGCAAAAGAAGCGTCGTCCTGCCTGCCCCTTAGCTCTTCAATCCTGTCAAACGCTTCCATGGAAAGGCGCAACGCCGTTTGCGTATCACCAGCGGCGGATGCGGATCTTGTCACATCGCGGGTTTTTAACACACTTTCTATGATCTCATCCTGCCTGATGTTAGTGTAAATTGAGGGCTCGGAAAAAAGTATATCAAAGACAACAGACTTGGCTTGCCCAAGGTTCATGTAATCCACCAACTCCGCGTAAGCCTCTCTTGGCCAGGGCCAGCCCCAGCCCCGCTCCTGACGGCCCCATTCAAGGCTGTACTGATCCAGGAGAACCAGAATTATATCCTGGGATTTCAAGGAGCGATTTGCAAACAGGTTTATTCTGGGGTCATAGAGCTTGTATTCCAGAAAATTAAAAAGCCCAGACAGATACCCAGCGATAAGCGCCCCTGAAAGAGCCAAAACGATAACCAAAGCTGACAGGTTTTTGTGGTATTTTTTGCCGAATTTTTTCATTGCTACCTCTAATTATGGTATAATATTTCAAATTACCGGATTTTTCCATAGCCCTTGGGGAGCTAATGACTTTTTTGGAGAAATGTGCGATACTTGGAAAGGATGGAACGCTCTAATAGTTTTAATTCCGCCAGGGTAACCGCTTTTCTTTTGGCGGTAATCTCCATTATTATTTTCAGCGCGGTACTAAAAGTCACTTCGTCGGTGTTTCTGCCATTTACAGTTTCCCTGCTTCTGGCAATCGTTACAATGCCTATGGTAAGATTCCTGGGTAAATTCCGCATCCCCCGCGTTGTTTCTGTGCTGTTGATTTTCCTGTTTTTTATAGCCTGCCTTTTCTTTATAGGGATGATTCTTTATTCATCAGGACGTGCGATTATTGCCCTTTATCCAAAATACGAGGCCAGACTGACAGAAATCTACATCCGCTTGGGGCGGCTTTTTGAACTCCCCTACGACGAGCAGCTTTCAATTATAGAAAACCTATGGGGACAGCTTGACGTGAGAACCCGCGCCAGAACCCTGACTATTGCCTTTTCAAACAGCTTTCTTAGTTTTCTGGCATCCGCCTTTATGGTTGCCATCTTTATGACTTTCCTTTTGCTGGAGGCGGCTTTTTTCAGGGAAAAACTGGACAGGGCGTTTAAGGGAACCAGGGTGGTTCAAATCAAATCCATCATTTCAGATATTATGATACAGGTCGCCCATTATCTTTCCATCAAGTTTTTTATTGCTGTGGTTAACGGGATTCTGATTGGTTTCTGCATGAAAATTATTGGGCTGGAATTCGCCATGATCTGGGGGGTATTTCAGTTTGTCGCGAATTTTATCCCAAGCATAGGCAGTATCGCGGTGGGGCTGGGAGCCACAGTTTTCAGCGTAATTCAGTTTTGGCCTGATCCTACGCCAATGGCTGCAGTGGGTCTTGTCATGCTGGTTGTGAATATTATCTTTGGCTTTATTTTGGAACCTAAAATTATGGGCGACAGACTGGGCATTTCCCCGCTGGTCGTGCTTATTTCCCTTTTGGTCTGGGGATGGATATGGGGCTTTGTCGGCCTGATCCTCGCGGTTCCCATGATGGCGATTATTAAAATCATTTGCAAAAATATCCCTGTGCTGGAACCGATTTCCATACTTTTGGGATCGCACAAGGCTTCATCATCAAGGGGCGAGGATTGAGCGTCCCCTGCGAAGGATGGCGTCGGGATGCTTCTTGTTTATTTTAAGTATAAATTCTTCCAGGCGGCGTTCTTTTTCTTTTGCCGCGTTAAAAAGATCTCCCTGGCGCAGATTGTTTTCTTCTGTCAGGTTTGCCAGTCCCGCTCCGATTAGGCGCACTCCCCTTCCCCTCTGGTACTTTTTATGGAACAGATCAAGCACATGCTTATAAAAGTCATTCAAGGTAAGGATCGGATCGCAAAATGTTTTTTGCGCGCTCTCGGTGGAAAAATCGCTGTACCGTATTTTAAGGGAAACTGTCGCGCTTTCTACCCGGCTTGAAATAAGCCGGAACATCAGAGTCTCACATATTTCCAGGAGAACGGTTTCTATCGCAAACTCATCTGACAGGTCATAAGCGAAGGTACGCTCGGCGCTCATGGAACGCGAGCCAGGCTCCCTGTCAAAATTTTCGGCGGATTCTCCTCTTACAGCCCTATAAAGAAAATTGCCGAAGGCGTTCCCGAACATGGCGGCAAGGCTTTCTTTGGAAAGCCGGTAAATATCTTCGCACTTTTTTAGTCCGTGCTTATCAAAAATTTCCTGTGTTTTTTCACCGGCGCCCCATATCTTTGTTACCGGCAAAGAGCGCATGAATTTTTCTTCTTCTCCGGCTTTTATTACAAAAAGCCCGTCCGGCTTTGACATTCCTGAAGCGATCTTCGCGACATATTTATTCGAAGCGATTCCTGTCGAAACGGTAAGACCGGTTTCAAAACGAATCCTTTCCTTGAGCTTTTTCGCCGTAACCTCAGGAGGGCCAAAAAGCCCCTCGGTTCCCGTTATGTCAAGAAACGCCTCGTCTATGGAAAGCTGTTCCACAACAGGGGAAAAATCGCCGAAAATTTTCATTATCTCGTCCGATTTTTCCCTATAACGGCTCATCCTGCCGCGCAGAAAAATCCCATCAGGGCAGAGTTTATGCGCCTGGGTTATCGGCATGGCCGAATGAACGCCAAATTTTCTGGCTTCGTAAGAAGCGGCGGATACAACGCTGCGCCTGTCATCAGGCAGTCCGCCAACAATGACGGGTTTGCCCCTTAAGCCTGGGTTGTCGAGCTGTTCCACCGAGGCGTAAAAAGCGTCAATGTCCGCATGGATAAAGCAGGGCATGGTTATCAATGGGAGTTAAATCGGGTTGAGAAATAATCAGTAATTAGCGGGGATTTAGAGAGAGGATGGAGATTTTTTCTATTAATCCAATAATTTGCTCATTTTATAAACAGTTAACATTCCTACAGTGTTTTCTGCTTTATAGATACCATAAACACCGTAACCACGCTTATCAAATTCTCTAAGAAACACCGGTGTATAAGCTTCAAAATAAGGGATTGTTAACAGATAAAATGAATCCGGATAATCGTACATCTGAACATCATACGGCTCTTTTAAAACGGGAACCTTTAAATAGACACTGTCCGGATCCTTATAGTCGTATGTCCTTTTTTTTGTGCGGGTATTCCAATAAATTGACGTTTCCAGACCGCAAAGGTTAATCTCCGGATGGCTAGCTATTGCCTGGACAATAATAGTATCTTCATCCGGTTCGATCTGCCTTAGAATTTTTCTTAAAAGAGACTCATAAAAACAATACTCATAATTAAAATTGCGTGAATCGCCTGTCCATCCCGCCGGAACCTCTTTGTAAAGAGCCCCATATATAAATCGTTTTCCTGTATAGATATTAAAACATCTCAAGTGCATATATGGATCAACATTTATATATGTCTGCACAAGGAATAGAAGGGCAAGCAAGCTTAAAACAATATTTCGATATAATTTTTTGCGGAATAAAACATGAACAGACGCAAAAGCAAAAACCGCCAAACAAAAACCGCCTACAGTAACATAGCGCGGACAATATTCAATTAAATACAAACATGTAAACACGGCATAAGTCGCCAAAAGGCTTATAATGCCTATAAATACCGATACATTCTCCGTTGATAATAATTTTATTTGGCGCTTTCTAATCCGTTTATAAATATAAACCGATAAACCGCTAATGCACACTATAGAAGTCAGCCAGATGGAATTATTTACAAAAAATATAATCAGCCATTCAAGGATATATCGGGGTTTAAACCCAAAGCACCACATTCCATTACTGTCCCAGGAAAATAAAGTGTACATATCTCTTGTAGGGGTTTCAAAAGATATTTCTTCGGCAATCAAGAAAGAATTTGTCAATGTTATCTCTCTGGAAACCATAAAAAAAACCAGAAATATAACAGGGGGTACAATATTGGCTAAAAATCTAAAAGATAAAAACGTGCTTTTGGCGCGTTCAATAACGCTTATTTCCTTATGCCTAAAGAAATTTGTTAATATAATAGCGCCAATAAAAGCGCAATAGATTATTACACCCGGTTCTTTTGTCAGGACTAATACAGTGCCAAAAAAAACGAATAAAATATTTAGTTCTTTTAAGTAGCAATAGACCATAATAACAGTAAAAATGCACACAAAATAGTCGGGATTAATATAAGTAAAAAGGCCCAAAATATACGGGAAAAACATAAAAACCGCTGTTCCAATAGCTTTTGTAATTTTGGAAGTTTTTGTAAAAAAATGGCCCAGTATACCATATAAACACAAAAAGGAAATGACGGTTATTATCAAAGACACTCCATAAACGCCTACAACTTGTCTTGGAAAAAGCATTTCACCCATAACCAGGAACAAGCTCACGCCGTGTGAAACATGTTGTTGAAGAATAAAATTTTTAATAAACGACTCGAATGTGTTGGCATACCGTTCTGTACCATGCATGATGCGGCCATAATAATAATTAGCGTCTCCCCTTGGTATGTTTGAAAATTGAAACGCCGCCAAAATTACAAATACAACACACAAAATTAGAATTAAGAAATTATTTTTTACAAAAACAGAAATCCTGTAAAGCGTTTTGGCGGAGCGTTTTTTCAGATTGTAAATACAGCAGGCAATCGCGGCTGAATCCAAAAACAAAGCAAGTAAAATAATGCTCCAACCTGAACTGACATCGCGTGAAGCCGCAGTTATAATTGAGAGGGTCGCAAAGAGCCCCAAAATTCCTAAAACAATCGCCAATTGAAAAAATAAATTGTTTTTCCTTCCGGGATCACTCATTATTCTTTCCTCCATTACTATACAACAAATTAGAAATTTATCCTTTCTTCCTCAATTACCAGCGGTCTGTTTATAACCCTGCTATTTATAGATATTACATATTCACCTATTAAACCAATGAAAAATAATTGAAGCGAACCCAAAAAGAATACACCGATAACAAGCGGGGCAATTCCCGCGTTAAAACGTTCCCAAAACATCAATTTATATACTAAATATACCAGGGCAATAATCAGGGTGATTCCCGATGCCATAAACCCTATTATTGTGGCTAATCTCAATCCTATTTTTGTATAAGATGTAAAACTTAGCATTGCCGCGTCATAAAGCGTATACCAGTTGTTTTTTGTTTTTCCGGCCCTACGCTTCTGTTGTTCGTATTCGATATCTTTTCTTTTATATCCCAATTCCGCTACAATCCCTCTGAAAAACGGAGTAGGATCCCGCAAATTTTTTAAAACATCTATGAATGATCTGTCATACAGACCGAATCCGGTAAAATGCTCAATTTGTTCAACATCTGACATTTTTCTTATTGCCTTGTAATAACAAGTTCGAAGGAATCGTAATATTTTATTTTCTTTGCTTTTCGTTTTAATTCCTGACACAATCTTATAGCCGCTTTCCCATTCGCGAACAAAAACAGGGATTAATTCGACAGGATCCTGAAAATCAGCGCATATGCCAATGGTACAATCACCGGTTGTTTGGCATAACCCATAGTAAGGGGAATTAAATTGACCGAAGTTCCTAATGTTAAAAATCGCTTTTATTCGCTGATTCGCCCTGCAAATTTCACGTAATAATGGTCTTGTATTATCGGTTGAACAATTATCAATAAAGACTATTTCATAGTCATAGCCGGAAAGTTCGGTTTCAAAAATCTTTACAATCTCATTACTTATTGATACCACATTTTCCTGCTCATTATAACACGGGATTAATACACTAATCTTTTTCATCGATAATACTTTTTATTCCTTCTTCAAACGAAGCTTCCGGTTTCCATCCGGTATCTCTGGTCAATTCAGAAATATCGGCGCATAAATACATGGGCTGATGGGGATAGTACTCTTTTTTGCCGAACTGAAGCGTTGCGGCAGGGGCGATTATATCTCTTATAATTTCAAGATATTCGGACAACTTTTTCTTGTTTCCCGATCCCAACGGATAGGTTTTCCCATCAACACCGTTTTTCCCAATGGCAAGGAAAGCTCCCGCCGCGTCATCGCAATACAGATAATCCCAAATCTGCTCGCATTTTGTGAATTCAGGCGAGCGTCCGGCGCGTAGCTCATTTATCGCGTACATAATCAACGTATGCGTTCCGTCCAGCGGACCAAACACACTCAGTATCCTTACCCAGTTGAACCGCAAATTAAGCTGGGCACAAAGCAGACGGCTTAATTTACCTGCGGCATATTTCGCCGTGCCGTAACCGCTTTCGGGGTTTACCGGCGTTTCTGGCTTAAGCGGCTCTCCGGCAATGCCATATTCCGCCTGCGAACCCGCTCCGATAAACTTATTACACCCCAAGCGCTTAGCGACACGGACAGCATCCATGGTATATTGAATGTTCGCAACCTGAATATCAACATCGTCACGTGAAGCGCCGAATGTTTCTCCCCATGCAAGATGATAGAAAACATCGTAACTACCATTAATGTCCAGATTGGCATATTCCGATATATCCGCATAGACTATTTTTAACCGCTCTGATTTTGGAAGGTTGCCTAAACGGGCGCTATTTTTTCGTATGATGCAGAGGATTTCCATATTTTCCGCAAGCGCGCGTCTAGCCAGTGAGGAACCGATCATGCCAGTTGCGCCGGTAATTACTATTTTTTGCATTAAGCTGATCTCTTATGCTTTGATATATCATACAAAAATCTACGCAATTGTTCTGTATCTTCACAAAGATAATCACAGCAACCGAATAACTCTTCCCTGGTTCCGGAACCCCATAAAACGCCAACAGCGGTAATATTGTTATCTCTTGCCGCAAGGCAGTCGCTTTTCATATCCCCTATCCCGACTAACGATGATCTTTCTCCAGCTATTTCGGTTATTAATTCGGCGAAAAGTTCAGATTTTGATTTTCTTTGCTCAATACGCTCGGACTGCGTTTTTAGGGATGTGACTTTATCCGCCCATCCCATTTTTTCAACAATACGCCGAGACGCGGGGTACGGTTTATTGGTAACTATGTGATGGATAAAATTAGTCGTATCGGAGACAATTTCTTCAATTCCATTGAAAGGCTCTGTCATTTTAAAGCCGGAATTATTATATCGCTCCCTGTATTTGGTTATTACTTCATTTAGTTTTTCCTCAGTGAACATTTCAGCCGGGAAAGATTCTTTTAACATAATGTCAATAGGGGGGCCGGTTCTAATGGGCTTTATCTGATCAGCCATATTCAGGGATGACTCCTTTAACGCAAGCTCAAGGTAATATAATATTTCTTCTTGTGAATCAATGAGCGTGCCATCCAAATCCCAGATTAAATTAAGCAAATTATTTTCCAAATATACTTTTATCCTTGTTGATATACAGGTATCAGCATATTTGATTTTAATTCTTCTTCGCTTAACGGCGGATTCATATATTCAAGCGGCAAGGATTCCATCTGGCCGTCTTTTCGTTTATAGGACATCTGTTTCGGGAATATCGGCAAGTCTATGGAAACGCTGACAACACAGATAACAGGATCATTTCCGGCCAATGTCTCAGCAACCTTTGATTGCAACTCGCTGTTATTAGTAATGGTAACTGTCCGCAATTTGTACGCTCTGGCAACATCAACAATGTTCGGCATGGTTAATTTTGAGTCTCTGGTACAGCCTACCAGATGCCCATCAAACAATCTGGTTTGCGTGCTCTTTATGGTCGAATATCCACCATTATCCAAAACGAAAATTTTTATCGGCAAACCCAAACGGTGTATCGTTTCAAGCTCCTGAATATTCATTTGAAACCCGCCGTCGCCGTTAACGCATACGGTACGCTTCCCTTCGGAAGCCAATACCGCGCCTATGGTTGAAGGAAGCCCATAACCCATTGACGCAAGTCCTTTGGTAGTAAAAACACGCTGTCCCTTCTTCACCTTAAACCCCTGCATTGAAACATCAATGCAGTTTCCGGAACTTCCCGCTACAAATATATCGTCGGAATTCATCTGATCAGAAATGGTATCAAGCAATAGATAGAAATTAACCTTGTCATTATGCTGACGCGTACTTTCTGTAATAAGCGGATATGTCCGCTTTACCCTGCCGCAATAATCAAACCACGGCTTTCTGTCTTTACGGACGATTTTATCCTTTTGCTTGATGATTTCTTTTATGAAATAAGCCGCGTCAGCGCATACGGGAATATCGGGGCGCACGTTTATCTTGCGCAGTTCATTTGGATCAATATCAACTATTATTTTTTTCGCGCAGCGCGCAAATCCATCAAAATTATAACCTGTCTGCAGCAAATTTAAGCGCGCCCCTATTGACAGAAAAAAATCAGAATTCTGCTGTATAAAATTGGCATACCGGTGTCCCAGGCCGCCCGGACGTCCATAATAAAGCTGATGATCTTCCCAAATCAAATCAACACCGTTCCATGTTGTCAAAACAGGAATACCAAATAAATTTATCAACCGCTGAAAATCTTCAATACCGCCGCTTAAACGAATTCCATTTCCTGCCAACAGTACCGGCCGCTCGGAATTATTTAAAATGTCTATTATGGCAGAAACCTTGTCAGATATATCTTCCTGAACTTCTGGCACAGCCTCATAACCCGCAAGGGCTGTTTCGTCAATCATGGTGGCTTGCACATCCAGCGGAATGTCAAGCCACACCGGGCCTGGACGCCCATGCTTTGCCTCATATACGGCTTTGTCCAAATGATATTTAATACTGTTCGGATCTGTTACCATAACAGCGTATTTTGTTATTGGTTTTACGATTGAAACTATATCGAGTTCCTGCATGCCCTGCTGGCGTATTTTTTGATCCCTGATTTGATCCAATATTTTTACCTGCCCGGAAATGACCAGCACAGGGGTCGATTCAATATACGCGCCGGCAATTCCGGTTAAAGCATTGGTTCCACCCGGGCCGGTTGTTACCATAAGCAACCCGATATTGTTGGTAACCCTGGCATAAGCCTCCGCGGCTATCGCGCAGGCCTGTTCATGCAAACAGCATACATATTCAATTTTTTGGCTTTTTCCCAGTGAATCATTCAGATACATGGCTCCGCCGCCGGGAAGCATAAAAATATGCTTTACATTCAGGCACTCAAGATAATGTATTACGTAATCAGAAAGTTTTATCATCAATATGCTTACCCTATACAGTAAAATCAGTCTTGCGAGAACAAGTCAAATATAATCTTGATTCTCATGCATATAAAACATTAATTTACGTTTAAAATCTTTAAATTTATTCTTTTTTAAACCCTGGATAATTATTATTAACATTATTGTTAAAATTGCAAACGGTCTAATGAGCATTCCTAAATACCAATTAAAATTCTTAATTAGCTCAAAAAAACTTAATTGACAAAAAATGATAGCAAATAATACAGAAAAAATATAATCTAGTTTACCATTGTCTTTTTTACTTATTATATACATAAACAAAGGGATATACATATGTATAAGCGTGTAATCATTAGAAGTATAAGGAAATAGAACCATAGCAACCGTTAAAAGAAAAACGGCCCTCCATTTGGATTTTTCATACAATATTACATATGCAGCGATAAAAGTAAATAGTATTAATACTAATAATACGTAAGGACCTATGAATTTCAAAATAATAGCTTTAGTAACATCTACATCTTTTGTTATTAACAATGTTATCGATTTAATTGAATCAAATAAACTATGCGTGTTTTGCGGGGCCACTATTTCAAACACAGCCTTTTGATAATTATCGTTAAACCAGCTGAGATTTTGCAACAAACCATCTAGTGTACCGCCTACTGCCTTCATACTTATAATAAATACAATTCCGGAAAACAAAATCGTAAAAGCAAGACATCGAAATCTTTTGTCTCGTAACATTAAAATAATAAAAACCCCCGGATAAAGCTTAAAATTTATTGCAAAGGAAATAAAAATAGCTGTTATTATATCAAGAAACATAGATTTATTAGGCTTTAAATATAAGAGCATGAACATTGCGATAAAAATATATACGAATGTTTCAACATTTGCGCGATCCAAAAGAAAAATAAAAACATATGAAAAAGAACATAATGCCAAAGTAGAAGCCAATCGACTAAAGTTATTACCCAAAAAGAGGTAACTTGAGATATAGAAAAATATTATAAAAAGCATAAGGCTAATCAATAGAGCGGCTTGAAGTGAAAACAGACTAAATGGCCATAGAAACAGAAACACAAATGGAAAGTATCCTCTCCCAAATCCAACAAAGCTATATGGATTTTTTGATACTATAAGCGTAGAAATAAAATCACTAAATATATCAAATGAGTGTCCCTGGCCATATAATAATCCTATCCCAAACTCAATAATAAATGTCAAAGAAAATATGGAAATAATAATATTTAATCGTTTTGCCGATAAAATATCTACATCCAGTGTTCTGACTTGCGTTGCACTCTTATTCATATATTCACCAATACACAATGAAATTAATCTTTCATTTTCATTAATCGCTTTATGGTTGTTAGGTATGAAAATATAAACTTAACAAGATCTCTTTTTGATTTTCCATGTTTTCTTTGATCAAAAAAAACCGGTATCTCCAGCATTCTAAAAGGCGAGAACTGTTTTGATAACTTAATGATAATCTCTTCAACAATATCAAAATTATTACATTCAAGGGTCAATGCCTTTAACTGCTCTGATTTATACATTCTGAAACTATTAGAAATATCTTTTGCGTTGATCTTAAAGAAAAACCTATATGTCATGTTCAATACATAGCTCATTGCTTTCAAAACAATGCCGTTAAAACTATTTCCACCATTAATATATCGTGATCCAATGACTAAATCGTAGCCATTTTCCATTTCCGTATAAAACCTTATTATATCATTTGGATTATGGGAACCATCCGCATCCATGATAACAGTGTATTTATTGGCGGCCTTACTGATTCCTGTCTTAATGGCGTCGCCATAATCATTTCCCATTTCTCTATTTATATAAGTATAATCATTATTTCTACACACTTCATCGGTGTTGTCCATTTTAATCATAGTATCAATAACAAGTACCTCATAAGGCATTCCAATACTGGAAATTGCCATCTTTACCATAGGCAATAATTCTTCAAGATTTTCCGCTTCGTTGTATGAAGGTATTATTACGCTTATACTCATGCTACACTTTTTTAACCCATTCTATCATTTGCATTATTCCATCACGGGCACTTATTTTTGGTGTCCAGCTGACCATCGAAGAGACTTTTGAAATATCTGCAACAAACATTTTTTGATCGCTGGCACGAACTGGCAATTGTGTATATTTCATATTAATTGCAAGGATTTCGTTAAGAAGCTCAAATAATTCCAGTAACGAAAGTGAATTTTTCATTGTTCCGCCAATGTTGAATACATCCCCATATGTCTTTTTTGACTCTGTCGCCAAATAGTACAGAATAACCATATCATCCACATGGAGAATATCACGAACCTGTTTGCCATTTCCTGAGATGGTAAAAGGCGTCACATTGGGATCATTCCGAAACTCAACAGCCTTTTGGCAAAACCATCCTATCCACCCTTGATCATAGGTCGCAAACTGTCTTCCGCCATACATCGACGAATGCCGAAAAACAATTGTTTTTAATCCAAAAATCCGATGATAATCCAGCATATATTGGTCGGCACTACCCTTCGAACACCCATAAGGGGAATGAAATTCCAGAGGAACAGATTCATCAAAACCATTGGGATATTCTGTACATATATAGCGGATGTCTGTTTCATTATACTCGTATTGCTCAAGATCTCCGTAGACTTTATTTGTCGATGAATAAATGATCACCGCATCCTTGCAATACTTTCTAACCGAATCAAGAATATTCAAAGTGCCTAAAGCATTTATTTCAAAATCTTTATACGGATTTTCTATTGAAGTCGTCATTGCCACTTGGCCGGCAAGATGAAATATTACATCAAATCCCCGACAGATCAGTGATTCAACATCATTTTTATTTCGAATATCGCCATATATAAAAGTAAATTCACCCAGGGATTTTAACCATGTTAAATTTTCCGAAGCCCCAAATCGGCTTAGATTATCAAAAACAGTAAGACTATATCTATGACTAAGTGCGCAAGCAGCAAGATTACTCCCCAGAAAGCCGCAACCACCGGTAATTAGCAATTTCATTTAAATACTCTCAATCACCTTTCTCATACCATCCTGCCAATACATTAATGGCTTTATGAAACCAAGTTTTTTTAGTATAGAAAGATCTGCCATTGTACTTGGTTCATTTTTTCGCATTTCCACTGCCCCAAATTTCAGAGCAGACTTAGAATGTATTTCATTATGTAAAAACACTATTACTTCCCTAATGGATGGGGCTACACCGGTTCCAATCGGGATAGCATATCCGAACTCAGCCAAAATTCCCGTTTCTTTGTGATCAACAAGAAACTTTAATATTTCAACAACATCATCAATAAAAATAAAATCTCTTCTTTGAGTCCCTTCAGTTAATAACAGGTCTTGATTTGCTTTTAACCGCAAAATCGACCTGGTTATAAATCTATTGTCTGGCTCATTTATGCCATAGAAATTTTCAAGTAATATATTGACGAACTCAATCTTTCCAATCTGTTGAAAATAAAAGCCAAGCTCAGCAAAGTGATTTTTTGTTAGAGTATACAAATTTAATGATGACGGAAGGCTTGTTCCGATAGAAAAAAACCTAACTGCTTTTGTCAAAGTAGCAGCAATCTGCAATAACTTTGCCGGAAAAACATAATTGGAATCAACGGTTTTATAAATAAACTCCGGATCTGTTTCATAGCAACAGGTGGTACTAAATATTATATCAGGAGAGAAGCTCACTACACTATCATGCAGTGAATCTTCATTAATATTACAAATTAAAACATTTTTCATTTTATTTATTTTCTTTGGCACAAAAGATTTATTCCTAACTATTAACAACAAATTATTTTCACAATTAACTGCTAATGGGGGAGGGTCAAGCAATCGTTCTACAAGTTTAGAACCTAAATAACCAGTAGCACCGGTAATTACAATATTCATATATAAGCTTTAATAATAAAAATTATACACCTAATGTATAAAATAACTATTCAGCCGCGCTAGATTCCTTATACTTAATTAGCTGTTCAATTAATTTGTTCTTGATTACTGTAGACTCATATCCGCCGTTGACACCCAGCTTTCTTAGCAAATATTCCATTGTCAGGTTACCATCCCGCCATTTACCGCCAAGTCCAAGGTGGGTTACATCCATATAATCAGCGCCGTGTTCCATGGCAGTATCCGCAAGCATATCAGCCGTGCCATTTTTATCATGCAAATGCACTCCGCACTTTAATCCGGCATCATGACATAACTTAATAGTATCAATTACATAATCAACAGTCATTACACTTTCAGTGTCCGCGAATTCCACTGACTTTACATCTTTTTTCACTGCATAATCAATAAATTTCTTGTTCATCTCCATGGAATTATAACCAGCGCTTGTAAAATTAATAAATATTTCATAACCAAGTGAAGATACCTCATCAATATGCTTATCCAATACAGCAAAATCAGTCTCGTGGGAACGAGTTAAAATTCTAATAGTATCAATAACGGTTTCTTTTTTTGGCAATAACTTTGAAAGGGGGCGTTGTATATCCCTCATCACTGATATCTTGGTAACATTCTTCGTATATTTGAAAACCTCAACAATTTTTTCATTTCGGATACTACAATAACGAAAATCCCCTTTACCCGGATCGGCTTCTTCATTATGAAAGAATCCAAGCTCAACATAATCAATGCCTTTCCCCTGGGCAAACTGGTACAGGTTTCTGGAAAACTCCACATCAAAATACCATCCCGTCTGGTACCCAACCTCTCTTAACGTACAGTCAAAAATTCTGACCCCATTTATCATGTTATACCCTCACTGTTTCCTGTGTTTGTCTCTTAAATAGCTTAAATATACCTTTTCCCGAACATACAAGCAATACAAGCCAAAATATTATTAGCGCGATATTAATAAAAACGTAATTATAGCTTGTAAGATAACTTATTAAGGTCTTATTGATTAAAATCTGATAAGGATTAAGAAAAACCAAAAATACAACAGCGGTAAAAACGTTAAATACCGTAGAACGTTCTTCCAACGTTCCAAAAAAAATAATAATCATTGGGAATATATAAAGCCCGCAATACAATCCACTATCGTTCGGAAGAAAAACAAGCGCCATCGTCAGCAGTGAAATTTTCTGCCATTTGTTTTTTATTAGACAAGAAAACGCTATTGAGATAATACATAAAAAGTATGTGATAATCTGAGCGATATTTGACAATGATAATACTATCATCTCATTATATTCCGCATTTTCAGAAAAACTGAATTGTCTTAAAAAAATGTAAACTAAATGCGCTACTCTAAAACGTGGATAGCTATAAAGAAAGTGCTGATTATTTGGGTAAAAAATGGTTACGAATTTTGGCAAGCCCGCGCCTGTTAGTAGACCCGCGCCTGTTGATAAATTCAGGGTTGCCGGCAAATTAAGGCTTAATCTGAACCCCATATTTTCAATCAGTTTTGGAATATTCGCAAAACCTCGTTTTAAAAAGAAAAACGGAAGAAAAACAAGCGCCAGGGTAACAATCGCGCTTAATAATATTTCACGGTATTGCTTTTTTTCAAAATACAGAAAACCAAAAAGAACAGGATAGATTTTAAGAGTAGCCGCTAACGCCAATGATACTACCGCCAATATTCTTTTATACTTGTTTTTGGAATCGTAATAGCAAATAAAAAACCCCACGCAAGCAGCGGAAAGTATTGCCATATTTCCGCGCTCAATAGAATGTAAAAAAACATAACTCAAAATAAGGCTTATAAATAAAAGCGGAGAAACCAAATATTTCTTTGCTATATTATTTAGCGCTGTCAACAATAAAAAGACAGAAAAACCGGTAAACAGAAAAACAGACATAAGCCCTATTCTTGAATTCCATGCTTGTTGAAGCGTCATTGTATTGAAATTATCCAATTGGGAAAATGGATACAAAATTAAATATGTCAGGGGAAAATAAGTTTTTGCTCCACCCCCAAAACGTGGATTAAAATATGGATCACGATCAGCGATATAATGTAAAACATTTAAAAAGTCCGCAAAAAAATCATTCATACCCTGAAAAAAAATTAGTCTTTGCGGCCCATAGGGGTTCCTGAATAATCCAACAGCAAAAAAAAGAAATAGCAAACAAGATATGAAAATAAAACCGTTTGTATAATAACTCTTTTTCATTTTATCTCACCTTACGAAAGCCAAAACAGCATATTTATCATTTATGCCTTCTAAAAGCATAGAAATACCACTTCAAATAACCAGGTAGCCATTTTAACAGTTTAAAATTGGATTCGCCAGCGATTCTGTCAGTCCAAATTGTTTGTGTTTCACTGATCTTATAACCATTAATATGCGCTTTTACTACAAGCTCAATTCCAAGTTCAAAACCGCCCTTGCTTTCTATTGTCTGTTGTTTTAAGAATGAAGTCCGATATAACTTAAAGCTGTTGGTCGCGTCATGGGTTGGAACACCCGCTAAAAAATGCAATGTTAGTCCTGCCATACGCGACATGATTCCTTTTATGACAGGGCCGCCAATCTGCCTGCCGCCTTTCATATACCTGGAAGCGCATACAATGTCAGAGTTTTGTTCTTCAGCGATTATAACCATGGAATTCATGACAGCGGGCGGATCTGAGAGATCTGCCATTGTAACTACAACATATTTAGTTGTAGTTTCTTCAAGTCCTGTTTTAATCGCGTTAAGAACCCCTTGTCCGTATTTATTTTTTAAAAGAAAAACATTATCCTTCTCTTTCTGTATCTGACAAACCACGGGAATGGTCGTATCCTCATCCATATCATATACCACAGTAATTATATGTGGTTTCATACATTCTTCTTCTATTTTTTTTATGCTAACTTTTATATTTTCTGCCTCATTGAAAACAGGAATAACAATGTTAAGGTCTATCAAATTCTTTTACCATAACTATAAAAGATTGCTTGCCCATAAAAAGCCACACAAAAGGCAGTTTTAGATAAAGAAAAACAAAAAGTGGATTTTGTGGTATTGATGATTTTGTAGTATATGGCAAAAAACGCGGAATGTTTTTGATTATTGAAAATCCAGCCAATTTACCGGCTTCAATCAAGGATTTATCTGTTAATGGCACTTTATGATCTATAAAGTCCCAATAAGCGCCTCCTGTAAATTTTATATTTGGCTGCAAAATCAATAGTTTACCTCCAGGTACTAAATACTGAGGGCATATTTTGATCGCAGAAATAACTTCTTCCTTGTTATTGAGATGTTCAAAGATATTGGAAGCAAATATTATGTCGCATTTTTTATCAGTGTAATTGCTCAAATTAAAAAACGAATCATTTATAACACGGATATTTCCAATAACATTAGTATATATTCCTATTAACATCAACTGCTATTTTTTCACTTGCTTCAATAGCATTTATAAATTCGCAAGTTCCGGCGGCTATATCCATAACAACGCTTTGACAAGGAATATATTTTTGCAAAAAATGCTTACAAATTGTACCCCATATTTTTTTCTTTTTCGCATTTTGCTTGTCCTGAAACCGTTGTGCATATAAAATGCCATTATCAATGGGGGG
>Ga0268262_10002487_pt1 | contig 21205 bp, 21 predicted proteins | sample TergutNc150P3_FD_190354 | JGI IMG/M metagenome (GOLD analysis project Ga0268262, IMG submission 190354) | Nasutitermes corniger P3 segment gut microbial community from laboratory colony in Florida, USA - Nc150 P3 (SPAdes) (version 2) | ecosystem: Host-associated > Arthropoda: Insects >... | reverse complement strand
TGTAAGTCACGTCTCCATAAGGTACATCGGCTCCGTAAACAACACCCCCACCGCCAGCAGACGAAGACGTGCCGCCAGGCTCATTGCCGTTGTCCGATGAGCAGCCAAAGGTTAAAGCCATAGCAAGTACGAGGGCTGCCGAAAATGCGATTTTTGTGAATCGTTTTCTCATTATTTTCTCCATATTTTGAAATTTAAAGAAATATACAAAAAAATGACAATTGAAATTTTGTCTAGGCACGAGGGGGTAGCGGAAAACGCCCATCGCTGGGGCGAAGGGCGGTTGGAGCGAGGGGGAGACTTCCCCCAAATTAGGCTTTTACTGAATTGAAATCTGCTTGCTTTGGGCTTCTGGCTTGCGGCTGAGTACAAGGGTCAAAATCCCGTTTTCATTGCTTGCCTTTATGTTGGCAGAGTCCATTTCGCTGGAGAGGTGGTATTCACGCTCATATTTAATCTCCTCTTCCGCACGCTTGCGAATTGCAGCTATTTTTAAGAGATTAGCTTCAATATTAACGTTTATGTCCTCTTTTTTAACGCCCGGAAGCTCCACTTCCAGAGTATAAATTCCATTATTCTCCGAAAGATAGCTCTTTGGGGCAGCCGTCTTTGCTCTCTCATCGCTATTTGCATAGTCAAGTAGAGAATCAAAAATGCGGTTCAGGTTTTGCACTGGTGAGTAAGCTGTGAGTGTCATAATGAGTTCTCCTATATTTGTGGCGATTTTTACATCGCCGAGGTTCTACACTTTACATATTACAAACCCCGTGCCACGCAAAAAAACGGCGATTTTGCGCCAAAAACGCCGTTTTTTTATAGAAAAAGCCCAAAATCGTTTCAAAATGAAACTAAAAAATGAAACATTAAATATCCATTTTGAGGGGGGAATAGATAGCCACTTATTAAATCTAAGTTTCGCTGTGGCGTTCCCCCCGTTAGCTCTCCGAGCGAAAAAAACGGGGGGAGGAATTGTGATTTTGTTAAAAAATCGCAATTCAAGGGGGGGGGATATTTTACTTTCCCCGTTTAGGGTTATAGTTATTGTTCAGCACCATAGCCAACACCACGCAAAACATCACCGTTCCGCCAACTATAACCTGTTGCTTGTAATCGTATTCGTGTATATTGTATTCGGGAGTTGTTTCAAATGTCTGCTGCGGAGTTGCTTCATTTGTATTTTCAGGCTCCGAGCTTCCCGCTTGCTGCATGGTTTCTTGCATCATCGCTTGCGTTTCGGAAATAGGCTCGGCGTTTTGGGTAATCTGCGCAAAAGATTGCCCCGCAAAAATTAAAAACGATAAAACGCAACACAACAACTTACGCATAACTTGCCACCACCGTTGTCTGTATCCCGCCCCTTGAATTGAAAATGCCTGTGACCTTCATATATTTTGGGCTAACAGCCTTGACGCAGTCTTTTAAAACCTTGTTCGCAACATGCTCGTGAAAAATACCCAAGTTGCGATAAAATAGCAAATACTCTTTGAAACTTTTCAACTCTATGCAATATTTTTTAGGGCGATACTCTATGACAAGGGTCGCAAAATCCGGCAAGCCAGTTTTTGGGCAGACACACGTGAACTCCGGGACCTCTATCCGCAAATCCGTTGCGGAATTGGGGTACATAAACTCCCAATTTTCAATTTTTGGAGTTTTTAAAGACGGAATGTGGTTTTGCCTATCCTCGTAAGAACTCACAGTTTTTCCTTTATTTTTTCCCAAGTCAGACATCCTTGTTCTCCTGTTGAAAGAATTTTATACTCAAAAAAATCACCTTTTGTTTTTTCGCCATCCGCAAAGATAACGCACTTTGCGCCAGCGGCATCTGCCATTTCCAGTTGCTTGCCAAACTTAACCGCATTCAATGAATGGGAACACGAAATTCCTTTTTTGCGGAACTCGGCGGCGGTTTTGAATAAAACTTTCATATCCCCGCTAAAAGAAGCTATAAACACGGGCAAGTCCGAGCGGCTCTGCGGCAGCAGTTTTTTTTCCTCGAGCAAATCCGCAAGCACAACATCGCCCATGCCAAAACCCACGCCGGATGCTTTTTGCCCACCCAAAGTTTCCGTCAAGTTATCATAGCGACCACCGCCAGCTATTGCCCTCATATTTTTGGCTTTGTCAAAAACCTCAAATACAACGCCTGTATAATAGGCAAGCCCGCGCACAACGGATAAATCCAGCTTTATGCAATTTTCAAAGCCAGCCGCTTTGAGAAGCTCAAATAATTCCTCCAATTCCGCAATAGCAGTTCCATCGCAGAATTTTTTTAAATCTTCTATGCTTGCACAAGCCATAAACTCGTCTATTTTTTTTGCGCTTTCTTCGCTTAGCCCTGTGTTCAACAATTCTTTGCGAAAATCCTCAGCGGGCATTTTCAAGCGTTTGTCCAAAAGCGGGTAAATCAAATTTGGGTCTGCAACTTTTAGCTCTTCCAAAAACGCGGCGAGCAAGCGGCGGCTGGAAATGCCTATATAAAAATCGTTTTCATTTAAGCCAAAATCAAAGAGCATACTCGCTATTGCAGAAATTAAATCCGCCTCCGCGCTGATGCTCTCCGTGCCTATTATATCCAAGTTCAATTGAAAAAACTCCCTGAGCCGCCCTTTTTGGGAGCGTTCATAGCGGAACAAACGCGGGATTGAAAACCATTTGAAAGGTTTTTTGAGTTCGTTGCCTTTTTTTATCACCATCCTTGCGAGCGTGGGAGTGAGTTCGGGGCGAAGCGCCAATGCCCTGCCCCCTTTATCTGTGAAGTTGTAAAGCTGCGAGACAATTTCTTCGCCGCTTTTGCCTGTGTAAAGCTCTAAGTGTTCAAAAGTTGGCCCTTCGTATTCCTCGTAGCCGAATTTTAAAGCTGCGCTACGCCAAACTGAAAAGATATGATTTTGCACCCTCATATCAACAGGGTAAAAATCTCTTGTTCCCTTTGGAAGCTGAGGGGCTTGAATTTTCATTGGTTAGAATTTAGAAAATTGCCCCCGCCTAGGCGGGGGGGACGGCGTAATTTCAATCTCCGCCTTCATAAACGGGTAGAAGCCATTGAACTCTATGCGTTAGAATGTTGCTCGTGCTGGCTCCAACAAGTTTTAAGGAACCATATTCGTCGTCTGTGCGTATATATCTACGATATATTGGATTCCAACCCTTTTTGGCATTTATGGTTACGCTTTTTTCGCCATAAACATTACAAGTTATTTTTCCAGCATTTTTAAAATACAAATAAACAATATCATCCGCTCTTTGATCGTCTTCAATGTACAAAGAGCCAATAGAGTATTCATCGTCTGCAGGATCGTATAGTGTAAAATAACTTATTCTAAATACACCACCAACATCATCGCGATCGGTGCAATACTCGGAAATGTCATCTCCATCTATACCTAAAAACTCCCAAACGCTGATATATTCATCTGCAGTGATATTGATTGTTTGAGGCAAATTCAGATTGACAATTCCATTAGTTACGCTTCCTGCGGGCCCTACATTATAAAACGCTATAATAGCTCCGTTACCGGTATAAGGGGTGAGAGAACCATCATAAATGTAAACTTGCGAGTTTGCGTTGAAAACAACGTTGCTTTGATTGCCACCGCCACTGGAGCTAGAGCTGGGTCTAGAGCTAGAGCTTGGTTTGGAGCTGGAGCTGGGCTTGGAGCCAGAGCTTGGACCGGAACCAATACTTGAACTAGAATTGCTATCATCTCCGTCGAACATAGAGCAGGAAGCTGTGAATGCATAGGCGAGCAAAATGCTTGCCGCTAATATGATTTTAATGAGTTTGGTTCTCATGTTTTCTCCTTAATTTTAAGACTAATAGTCATAGTCGCGAATAAATATAGAAATATATGACACAACTGTCAAGGGTATTTTTTACGGCTTTATACTACATTCTTTGAAATTTACTATATTGTAGTATAATAGGTATTTGCTAATGAGTTTGGTTTTTGGAATTTTAGAAGAAGAAAAAAACGGCTAGAAGAATTGGTTGCCGAATGCGACAAGGCGTTGGATGCTTTGCCGCAGGGGTCTGTTCATATAAGAAAAATAAACGGAAAATCATATCTATATTCAATAAAGCGAAAACAGAATAAAGTTATTTCTAAATACGTGGGAGAATACTCAAACGAGAATGCTAAAAAAGTAATTGAGCAAGATAAACTTCGCAGGGCATATAAGCAGAAAAAAAAGAAGCATTAATCAGCATAAAAGAAGTGAGGAAAGCACTTGGTAGAAAAATTACAAAATGATATATTTTTGCAAATATTGAAGTAACTTCTCCTTTAATAAAATATAAACATTCTAAACTAGACATAGAATTTCTTTCTGCCCGTATTTGAGGCAATGAAAAGGTAATAAAAATTCCACAGTTGTCAATTACAGCACAGGTTTTGAGCGAGTTTCCAAAATCTTGGCAAAAGATTGTTTTAAAGATGGTTAAAACCCATTCGACAGAATTGAACAATCTTTTAAGAAATTGAATAGGAAATTTCATCCCCCCGCCTAGGCGGGGGGAATGCAAAATTATTTCACCACCACCATTTTGTTTACGCCGTTTTGGCGAACAACGTAAACTCCTGCTTTGGCTGGCTTTGTCATTTTATACAAGTCTGGTCAGCACTCTGATCAAAATATATGTTGGTAGCTATACGCACATTGCTACCCGGCGCACGGCGGTCGCAGAAGAATATGTTCAGCGAGTACTTTGCGCCTTCTACGAGTTTTACGGGCTTGGTTATGGTATCCAGTTTCACATAGCCCGGAGCTGGCATGTGGTTGCCGCCCAAGTCAATTACCAGCTGGTTGTTGATAAACACCCAAATATCATCATCGCCACGGAAGAAGAATTCCTGCCCGGGCTGATAGATAAATTCCGCAGGTGCACTTTCAAAGCACAAAAGCCCTTTCACATCTTTTTGTGTGGGTAACCATTCGAAGTTTATCGGATCATCATTATCTTCTATTTCACCTTGCCTAAATTCCCTGATACAAGCTTTCTTCATTTCTGCGTCAATTTCAGCTTTGGTATTTTTGCCGTTTAAATCGCCTATGCCAAAGCCATACCAGCCCCTGTCGTAGCACCATTTTGTAGTGTCTTTTACGGCTACCCTATTGCCGTCATAAACAGTGCCTGGGGTGCCAGTTAACATGCTCTTTGGCAGATAAAAGCCGCCCATGCTTCCGGGGCCACCATGCCCAACGCAGCCTTTCGTGCCTTGTCTGTCAGCACTGTAATCCATAGTGCTTCCATCTGGACACATATAAAAGGCATCAAATTCCCATAAACCGTCCGGTCTCCTTTCAAAGGGCATCTCGTAGCACAATTCCACATTTTGTCCCGGAGTGCTTTTAAAGGCATTTACAAAATCAGTTTCACTTTTCCATGCGTGGGTCATGTCTTTGCAACCAGAGGGTTGCCCTTTCCACTTCATTTTTCCATCCGCGCCTAGGGTTTCCTGTACATAGCCCTTGCAAATGCCTTCGGCATGTTTATCGCCTTGGAACCACTTAGAGAAAGAGTTGCCATCGGTGCCTCTGAAGTAGATTTTGGCAGCAATGCTATATTTACTTCTATCAGACGATGAACTACTAGCTTCATCAAGTGAAGAATTTGAACTGTTGCCTGACAAAGTGCTTGAACTACTGCTCTGCAAAGAACTTGAGCTACCATAAGGACAGTCGTTGCTCAACACTCCGCTGGGCGGGCAGGAACTGACGGGACCGGTTAAGCACATTCTCTCCGTGGCAAAAACGCAATAGGCATATTCTGTCACGGCACCGCTGCTGCTCTGCCCACTTCCGCTGGAACTGGATGCTGTGCCGCCAAGTGAGCTGGAACTTGGAGCAGCGAAAGGGCAGCCCGTACTCAACATACCGCCAGACGGGCAAGTGGAATAGGAACCTTGGTAGCACTGCTGAATTTCCGGGTAAACGCAATAGTTCCATGTCTGCGCAGAGGAACTTGAATTTGGCGGCGGTGGCGGAAACTCAATATTAGTAGTGCAAGAGAAAAACAGCGAGGTACAAAGCACCGCTGCAAGTGATGTGAGATAAAGGTTAAATTTCATTGTTTGTACTCCATTTTAAAAATCCTGTATTAGAAAACAAATGTCAAAATCCCGCCAACGGCAAAAACGCCAGTGCCAATGCTGAACATATTCCTGGAAGATTCGCTGTCTTCCACGTTTTTCTTTTGTTTAAACCAAGCAGCTTTATCGGTATCGCTTTTGTATGGGTCTATATTTTTGATTTTTTTCTTGGCATCTTCCGCATCCAAATGCTTCACCACCGCGAGCGTCCCCAAAGCTGCCGTTGCGGTGAATGTCAAAATCCTTGTCCAGCCTCGCCAGCCAAGCCCGCCGCTACCTGCTAAATCAGTTGCCTCCCCGCCGCCTTTGAGCGCGTAATCCAATCCCAAGCCCTGCACCTTCAAGTGCCCGCTTAAAATGGAATCCGCACGGGCGCGCCACGCTCCGTAGCCTTCCATAGCCTCAAACCTGCCAATAGGCTTAAAAGCACCCTCCACTTTGAGCGGAACCGCCTTGCGAGACAAAGAAAGCTCTTTCATTGCAAGGTTAAAGGAGGAATCGCCAAAAACAAAGGGATAGTTTAAGTAGCTAATGCTGACGAGAAAACCCTCCAAGCTACGGTTCATAATCTTAGCAGTGTCTCTAGGTATTCCTACCGTACCAACAAAATGGAACGGAGATTTGTTGCTTAATGTGTCAAAAGCCTCAATTTCAAAAACCTCTTTATCCGCATCATAAGCACCGAGCGCTACTAAGGTATTCAAAGGTGCTTCCGTTATAAACTGGCTCTCTGCCGCTATTATGTTATCTTCAAGGACTTTTATAGTACGCATGAGTTTGCTCTTGTATGCCTCGTGCTTTTTCATCAGCACTGCATACTGCCTTGTGCCCTCGTTGGTCCAAACAGATTTTCTGCGCTCAAAATCCTGTAGTGTTTCGTTTGGTTTCTGCGGTTCAAGCGCGGGGTAAGTGTTGCTGAAATTTTCAAGTATAATTTTTATCTCACCATCAATCTGTCCGCTCCTAGCGTCCACTCTTTTAATACGTTTGCGGTAACCTTCAACGGTGGTATCTTTGGCGAGTATTTTTGGGAAGTCCAGTTCTTCTTCTCTGCTGAATATGCTCTTTTCCTGCAAAGCTACGTTGATTTTGATTTTTTGCGCTGGTTGGAGCGTGAACGTGGTATCCCATGGCTCGTAGTTTTCCTTTTGTATTCTTATAACCGTATAGCCCGGCAATGCAAGCTCGTATTTGGCAGGGGTTGCACCTATTTCTTCTTTGTTGAGCCAAATAGAGGCAGCTTCGGGGCTGGTTTTTATATCAATTGAGCTGTAGAGCACAGCTTGGTTGTCCCCTATCTTCTTAAATGCCTTTTCAAGCTCGGCAAGCCTGTCGCTCAGAGATTTGGAATCGCGTTTTGTCTTTTCTTCTAACTCCTTTTCCCATTTAGCTTTGCGGGCGTCAAATTCCACCTGCTTTTCAAATTCGCCCTTAGGTTCCAGCACTGGCATAAAAGACAATGTTTTTTTCTTTACATTTTCAATTTCCCTTTGCGTTGCGGTGATGCTGTCTTGCACCAAAGCCCGCCTTTTGGAGTAAGTCTCAAAGCTGGCTGTGTCTTTTGCGGAAAGCTCGGCGAGGTTGAGGGGCGTATTTTGCGTAGCAACTGGTTTTTGAGGCTCCGGCTTTGGCGGAGGAGCAGTGGGCATACCGGCGGAATCTAGCGGGATTTGGAATTTTATGGCGCCTTCTTGGGCAAAAACAAAGGATAGCGCAAACGGGATGAGAAGGAATTTTTTTATCATAGCGGAAATAAATATACAAAAAAATGACAGATGACCAGCACTCAAATGAAAAAATGGCCCGTGCTTAACCCAACAGCCAGTCTATGGCATTTATTTTTTTTATTCCGTCTATGGAAGAACTATCAAAATCCATGGTTATTAGGTATTTTGGATAGTTGTCGTTTATGTTTTTGAAAGCTGCCATTTCCCTGTTAAAAGTCTTTTCATTTGAAACAGTATAGGCAACTTGGTAATATTCTCTTTCCTTAGCGTTCTTTTGTACAATAAAGTCTATCTCTTTATCTTTATTTTTACCTACAAAAACCTCTCCTCCCCGGCGGAGCAATTCAAAATACACTAAATTTTCCAATTTATGACCTAATTCAGAATCAAATTTATCTCCAGATGTGATTTGCCTAAGCCCTAAGTCCACCAAATAATACTTTTCGCAAGTTGTTAAAAGTTCCTTGCCTTTAACATCGTATCGTTTAGCTTTGTAAAGCACAAAAGACTGGCATAGATAATCCAAATAATTTTTTACGGTGTTGTGGGAGATTTTTTTATCGGAATTTTTATTCAAAGCATTTGCTATATTTGATGCAGAAATAGGGCTGCCTATGGAATTAAACACAAAATCTATAACACGCCTCAAATTATCCACAACACGCAGTTTATATCTTTGCGAAATATCTTTGTTTATCACCGTGTCATAAATGCTGCGGATATAGTCATTTACCAGCTCAGGAGCTGTTTGCGAAATATTTACGGCTTCTGGAAAATGGCTGGCATTTATATATTGCCTGAATAATTTATCTGTATTTGTCTCTTTGTTAAAAGCCTCTCTATATTCAGCAAAAGAATATGGAGTTATGTTTATGGCAATATAGCGGCCCGTGAGCAATGTTGATAATTCTCCGGATAACAATAAGGCATTGGAACCCGTTATGTACAAATCTATGTTTTTCTTTACAAACAAGCTATTCACCATTTTCTCAAAATTCTCGACCATTTGAATTTCATCCAAAAAGACATAATAATTTTCATTTTTATTAATTTTTTTTATTATTTCATCGTAAAGAACTGTCCAATTTACCAAGTGCAAATTTTCCCTTTCTTCAAAATTTATGAAAATTATATTTGATTTTTTAACCCCTAATTTCAAAAGCTCCTTTCTGAACAACTCCAATATCGTGGACTTGCCAGAACGTCTAATTCCAGTAATAACCTTGATTACGTTTTTGTTTTTCAACAAACTAAGCTTTGCCAAGTAACATTCTCTATTAACCACAATAACTCCTTATTGACAAAAATATACAAAATTATCATTTTTTGTCAATAAGAAAAAACAGCCACAGACTGTACTCTTGCAATGTAAATTTCTAAATTCTCCTTGTGCTTCATACTCTTATTCTTGCGGCTGGGCTGGGAACAAGACTTCGCCCACTTACCGAGCGAATAGCCAAGCCTTTAATCCCAATAGTTAGCAGCTCTTCCCTGGCAAGGCAAGTTGCTCTTGCAAAAAAGCTAGGCTCGCAAAAAATTCACGCAAATGCGCACCACTTGGCAGAGCAAGTGCAAAACGCAGCCCCGGAACTCGGCATAAGCAAAGTTTGGGTGGAAAAGGAACTCTTGGGCACTGGCGGCCCTATTTGCAGAATGTGGAGGGAGGGCGAGAGAGGCGAGCTTTTGGTTTTGAATGGTGATTGTGAGCATAATCTGGATATTGAGCTTTTTTTGGAAAAAGCCAGAAATTCAGGCGCGACCTGCGCACTCCTCGCAATTGACAACCCTAAAATAAACACGCTTTGTTTAAACGAAAAAAATCTCTTATGCGGCATAAAAAATAAATTCGGGGAATTGGGTTCAAGCAACGCGACATTCACAGGCATATCTTGGTATTCGGAAAAGGCTTGGGAAAAAATTGAAGATAGCGAAAGAGATGTCAGGGATTTTTGGCAGCGGCTTTGCAAAGCGGGCGAAGCCCCAGCGGTTTTTGTGACCAAAGGGAACTGGATAGACATAGGCAACCCGGAAGGGTTGATGGAAGCGGTGAGCGAGAGATTAAAAGAGCCTAATGACCTTGCCGTTGCGGGCACAGCGGGTTCTGGAAGAAAATATTACAGGATGCAAGCTAATGGACATTCATTGATTTTGCAACAATCGCACTCAGAGGATGCAGATTTTGAACGCTTTGTTCGCTATGGTAAATTGTTCAGCGGTTTGGGGCTACCAACGCCGGAGATTTATGCGGTGGACGAAAGGGAAAGGCGTGTTGTTATGCAGGACTTAGGTTCTGTTCGCCTCTGCGATACAGAGCAGCCTCTGCTGCATTACCCGCTTGTTTTAGAAAAACTGATCTCTTGGCAAGAGGCAAGCGAAAGAGTATTTGAGCAAGACAGCGAGCTTGCAAACAGAATTTTTGGGGAAAGCGATTATGTTTGGGAAATAACTTATTTTATGGAAAATTATCTGCAAGGGCATTTGCAAGTCACGCAGCTCTCCAGGAATTTAATAGAATCTTTTAAAATTTTGGCAAAAAATGCAACGGCGCAGCAAAGGGTTTTGATGCACAGGGATTTTCAATCGCAAAACATAATGATAAACAACGGGAACATAGCTTTCATAGACTTTCAGGGCGCGAGAAACGGCTCTATCTATTACGACGTGGCTTCCCTTCTGTGGGACCCTTACATGATGCTCCCCGTTGAAACAGTCAAGCAGTTATTTACGCTTTGGCACTCGGCAAATCCGCTTTTGAAAAACACCTCTTTTGAAGCAGCCTGGGAAAATTTTTTGATGGCGAGTATGCAAAGGATTATGCAAGCTCTAGGCGCGTATTGCTTTTTGAGCAAAAAGAAAGGAATACTGTCCTTTGCCCAATACATTGAACCTGGGGCAAAAAGACTTGAGGAAATTACTAACTTAGCAAGCCTCTGATGAAACACAGAATACAGGAATTAAATGCGCTTGAACAGTTGTCCAGCGGAGATACATTCATACATAGACTTCATCCAATGGCTAAGTTGCTCTCGGCGGTATTTTTTATAATTACGGTTATCTCCCATGATAGATACGCTTTGAGGCAGTTAATCCCTTATGTTTTTTACCCAACTCTTTTGATGGCCCTTTCCGAGACTCCGTATTCAATGCTGCTAAAAAGATTTATGGTCGCATTCCCGTTCTGCTTTTTTGCGGGGGTGAGCAACTTGATTTTTGTCCCGGCCCCTTATGGAGTGATTTCGTTTTTTACCATAATATTCAGAACTTATCTGTGCGTCATGGCGGTTTTGCTGCTAGTATCCACAACGCCGTTCTTTGAAATTGCAAATTCCCTGCGGTTTTTGAAAATCCCCAATATATTTATTGTTATATTTGAAATGACATACCGCTATATATGCGTGTTGCTGGAGGAAGTTCATTCCATGTATATAGCCTATTCTTTGAGGAGCGCGGGTGCAAAGGGGATTAAAATGAGAGATATGGGCAGTTTTGCTGGGCAGCTCCTGCTCCGCAGCTTTGACCGCGCAGACCGCATTTACAACGCCATGAAATGCCGGGGCTATGCCCTTCGCGCACTGCCGCATAACGGAAGAAATTTTATGCTAAAAGATTTTATCTTTTTTGCCATAGTCTGTTTTTTTTGCATTTGGTTTCGCTTTAAGGGGATTTAGCCAATGCTCAAATTGCAAAATGTAACGGTTATATACCCGGATAAAACAAAAGCTATTGATAATTTGAGTTTTACGCTCAACGCTGGCGAGAATGTGGCTCTGCTAGGCGATAACGGCGCGGGCAAAACATCGCTTTTGCTTGCAATAGCAGGGGTGCTTGAACTTGCGGAAGGCACAATTGAAATAGATGATATGCAGCTTTCAAAAAAAACGCTCGATGAATTTCGCAAAAGGGTGGGCTTGGTTTTCCAAAACCCGGATGACCAACTGTTTATGCCGTTCATATACGACGATATAGCTTTTGGCTGCCGCAATTTTGGTATGCCAGAAGAGCAAATAAAAGCAAGGGTAGAAGAAACCCTGAGCCAACTGAATATAAGCCACCTGCGCAACCGCTCTTCGCTAAAGCTCTCCTGCGGGGAAAAACGCATGGCGGCAATAGCAACCGTATTAGCCATGAACCCTTCTATTCTGATGTTTGATGAGCCAACCGCTTATTTAGATCAAAAAGCGCGGAGATTGCTTGTTGACACTTTAAAGAATTTGCAACACGAAAAAATTATAGCAACTCACGATATGGCTTTTGCAACCGAGGTATGCGACCGCATGGTTATATTAAAAAACGGCAGAGTTGAAAACTCTGCCGTCCCAAATACCTAAAAGAAATTATTTTTTCTTTTTCTTTGTCGCATTGGCTTTAAGAGCAGCGCCAACTTTGAACGCAACAGTTCTAGAGGCTTTGATTCTGATTTTTTCACCGGTCTTTACATTACGACCATCGCGAGCCGGGCGGTCTTTGACTCTGAAAGTGCCAAAGCCTATCAACTGGACTTCGCCGTCTTTTTGCAAACCGGCCTCAATGCCTCCTAGAACCGCATTAAGAGCACGCTCGGCAGCGGCTTTGCTTTCTAGGTCTGCTAACTCTTTAACCTTCTCAACAAGGTCTGTTTTTTTCATAGATTTCTCCTTTGTGTGGAATTCCTACACAAATTTAATTTATTTTTGGGGAAAAAGCAAGGGTTAAAGAGAAAATAATTAAAAAAAAATTTTTCACAACGGAAACGCGTATAGAAGTTTTTCCGGCGTTGCGCAATAAAGCGTGTTGCCTTGAATGCTAATAGACGCTCCCCTGCCGAAAATAGAGTGTTTTTTGACTATTTTGCCGGAACTCATTTCTATAGCCGCAACGGAGCCGTCTTGGTCCAGCCAAATATGCGAGCCATGCAGGGCAAACTGCATAAGCCCGGAGCCTTCGCTCTTAAAAGTCCATACGTGCCTGCCGCTTGGGACTTCGTAAAGCGAAAGGGTTTGGTCTGCCTTGCCTATAAGTGCATAAATTTTACCGCCTATTTCAGGCAATTCAATGGAAATAACCTGGGAATGGACGGAAAAAGAGCCTAGCTGCTTAAAATCCTGCTCAGAAAAAATTTGAAAGTCCCCTTCTTTAGAGGCTACTACAAATAGGTCATTTTTTGACTTAAAATAATCCGCTTCGCTCAAATTCAGGCTTATCTCCCGAATTGCCAGTGCTTTAGGGGAAAGCTGGGCTATTTTTCCCTGAGAAAATGAATAAACCCCCATTTTACCCTTGGATAAAAGCACTGGGGCAGAGCTGACCTTTACAGACCGCTCAAGGCGCATATTCGGCGCTAAATACTTCAAAACAAAACCGTTCCAAAGCCCCACGTAAACCGAGTCCCTGCTCCGCAAAAAAGAATATGGCTTGCCCGGCATCTCAAGCGAAACGCTCCTCTGTTCCCTAAGCGAAAATTGAGATAGCCAAAAACCGGAGTTTAAAATAAGCCAGGGCGGTTCATTGTCCATAACAACATACTTCCTATCTTTAGGGAGCAATATTTCACTGCTGGCGTTCCCTGTTTCTAAAGAAAATTTCAATAGGCTTTGAGCTTCCGCATCATATACAAAAAGCCAATTTGCATCGCTGAACATATTTGGGTAGAGCATATTAGGGGAAATGGGCAGGTGCCTAACCCATTTTGCGCCTATCTTTTCCGCATATTTTGCAAAAACAAGCGAAGATAGCTCCCGTTTTCGCATTCCATAAGCAACGGCCCTCTGCCACGCGCTATCGCTGTTTTCCCGCTCTGCAATGCGGTACCAAGCAAGCGCATTCCCGCTTTCAAAAGCTAGCAGGGAGTTTATATCGCTGCTATCTGGGGCTGCTAATTTTTGGTAATGCCTTGTGTATAATATCTCGGAATTTCCATTTTGCAAATTAAAGATAACAGAATCGGATTTAATAATTGGGGCTCCGGCTATTTCGCCATCTATCTGATAATCCCACAAATTCACTAAAAGCGTATCGAATACCGATATACCACCGTTTTTTTGGTATGTGCCTATAAGCCCAACGCCTGGTTTAAAAAAACTTTCGCCATCGCTTTTTACAGCAGAGACGAGCTGCCCGGAATTTTTACTCAGCAAACTGATTTTGCCGCTTATATCCAAAACATAAATTTTGCCATCAAAATCTTCAACATCTTGTACTTCAATGGAAGGTATTCTCCAAACTAAATCCAAGCCATCGCCAAGCCTGTAAAAATAGAGCGAATTTTCGCTATATAAAAAAAATCCATCAGGAGTTAAAAATACCTTTTCCGGTTTGCCTTCCAACGGGGCTAAAATTTCTGTTCCTCTTTTTTTTGGAACTAAGTGTATGGCGTTTAAGCACTTATACATCACGCGCTGAGCCAAATACAGTTCGCCTTCCATATCGCAATCCAAAAAACGGGATTCCGGCAGAATGGGGCTGTAGCTCTCTTCTTGCTCAAAATTCTTTTTTTCGCTAGCTACTTTTATCTTTCCTTTTACCGCTCCCAAAGATTTTTCTTTTTCCGCAGCCATGTATGCCAGCGAAGCGTTTTGCGAATTGTTTTTTAAAAAGCCGTAATGCTCTGCCATCCCAAGAGTATCTCGCCTCGCTTCTGCAATTTTCGCCAAATAAAAATGAGCGTTTAATTTTTCGCTAACCAAAGCCTCCGGCAATCTCAAAGCCAAGCGCAACAGCTTCTCCGCGCTGGCGGTATCCGCATCGATGGTTAAAATATACGCCGCTTCCTGAATTTTATCGTTGGCAGGGGAAGCAAAAGCATTCCACAGCCCGCAGAGCGCAAGCCATAAAATACTTTTTGTTTTAAACATCAAGTTTATACCCCATTCCCCTTACGGATAATATGAGCCTTGGTTTTTCTGGGTCTGCTTCTACTTTTTGCCTTAGCTTTACTATGTAGTTATCCAAAGTTCTTGAATTTGAATTTGAATCTATGTGCTGAATAAGCTCTTCTCTGGGTATAACTTCACCTCTACGCCTGCAAAACTCCCTTAGAATTTGAAATTCCCTCGGGTTCAATTTCAATGGCATTCCGTTTTTCTCTGCTTCATATTTTTTAAAGTCCAGCTTTATGCCCTGGAATTCAACTACGTCGCCTGTAAAGGCTGAGGAATCTTTTTGCAAACTGAGTTTTCTTATAAAAGCCTTAATTCTAGCTAGCAATTCCAAAGTTGAGAATGGCTTTATCATGTAATCGTCTGCCCCATAAGAAAATCCCGTGAGCATATCGTTCTCGGCATCCTTTGCGGTCAACATCACTATAATCAAATTGGGATATTTTTTCCGCAAAACACGGCAAACCTCAAAACCACTGCTCTTGGGCATCATCACGTCCAAAAGAATAAGGTCGGGTTTAAATTCATCGGCCTTTGATAAGGCTTCTTCGCCATCGCAGGCTACAGAAACCTTATAATCCTCCATCTCAAGGTTTTCTCGCAAACCCTCTCTTATAGATTCTTCATCTTCAGCAACTAAAATTTTATACTGCACTTTTATTTCTGTCCCAAATATTTACGACCCAAATTGTTATTGGAATCTTTGTAATCCACGTAATCGGGAATAAAGCCATTGGGATAAGAAAACGATATACTCACCAAGCAACTTAATTCGGAGAGCAACTTGCCCACAGAACCTTTTAACGGTCCTTTCTTCTCGCCTAAATGGTCACTCATCTGGCAAGTGCCGCCGCCAACCTTGGCAAAGACCGATTCGCCTTTTGTTGAGACCAGTTTCAATTTGCTAAAATCAAAATCGACGTTGTTGCCCGTGGAGTTCCAAATATTAACTTGCCCTGTTATGCCTGTTGGAGTTATGTTTATAATTGGAAAAGCGATTATATAGCCGTATTTATTGACAAATCGCGAAGGTTTCTCTATCCCAGCCGCTTCAAAGATGAGGAAGTCGGCGCGATTTTTGAGGCGAACGCTATTCAAGGCTTTTTTCAAGTCTGCATTATCGGGAGCAAACACTTCCGCTTCCAAAAGCGTATATTCAGCCGCTACAGTGTGGTCTGCGCCTTCGGCACTTTCAAGAGCTCGTTTAACAAACATATTTTCCATATCTTTGCGGGCTTTTTTGGCGTATTCGCCGCTTGCATTGCTCCGCTTGGCTATGGCAAGCGCGCTATCTAGGTTGCGGAACCCTTGTACAGTGTACTCGTATTCATAATCGTTTTTGATCTGCGCAACGCCTATATCTGTTAAAGCCACCACCACAGAGTCTATTGTAGCGCTCTTTTTAGTATTGGGCAAGTTTTTGTATATCTGCTCTATGCAGCCGCCTATATAGCCATCGGAGGCGTTTTTAAGAGCGGTCTGCTTTGCGGAGCTGGCATAGGCGATTACAAAGCTATCGTAGAAGCCATCGGAGATTTTCCCCTTTTTCTTTGCCTCTACGTAAGAGTTGACCGCATTCCTAAATTTACCTTTTTTGTAATAGGAATCTCCGTCGCTTTCATTTTTACCTTTGCAGCTTATGAGCAAGGCTGCAAAAACCAAGAAAAGAATGCCTTTTTTGAGCATAAATAACCTCACAGTTGAAGTAGAAACACAATTTAACAATAAAATAGTTCTTTTTTTTGAAAAAAACATATTTTTATTACAAATGGGATAATTTTTATGAAAATCCTCGTAATTTGCTCCGAAAACTACTCTGCGGGTAATAGCCCCCTAGCTATGGCCGTAAGCGGCATAGTATATGGCTACCGGCAGCAAGGGGCGCAAGTTTTGGGTTTTTCCCCGTTTTTTAACGAATTTGCAAACGAAAAAGACTACGAATCCAGCAAAAAATTTACCGAAAAGCTGGGAAATAGGGAGTATTACGTGCTCAAAAAACTCCCAAATGAAAACGACCTGCTAGTCCGCTACGACGATTATTTTCGCAGAGCCGGCATATACAGCAACCCAAACGAAAGAGCTTACGACGATAACCATCTGCGCTTTTCCTTTTTGGCTTCTGCAGCCCTGAACTACTGCATAGAAACCAATTTTAAACCAGATGCGATACACATCCATGACTGGAGCGGCATTGCCGGCGCGCTGACAAAAACAGTGTATAAAGGATATTTTGAAAATACCCCAGTTCTGCTAACTGTACACAGCATACGCTACGATTGCCAATTTGACCCAAGCGATATACATAAAACAGGCTTGACAACAGAAGGCTTTAACATAGACGGCTACGAATTTTGGGGAAAAGTTAGCATGTTAAAAGCTGCAATTCTGTATTCGGATAAAGTTGTTTTCACCTCTGCAAGCTATCTGTTCTTTTTGCTAGACGCAGATTTACCGGGTGGGATGCGAGACTTTTTGGAAAGCCAGAGGAGGAAGCTCTTTAGCGTTCAAAGCGGCATAGATCGCAAAAAATGGTACGCTCATAAAGAGGAAAATTTTAAACAGCAGAGGAAAGATGCTATAAGGGCCGAGCTTCACCTACCAGCAGACTCCAGTATGCTAGTTTACTCGCAATTGGATTCATATTCAGGCAATCCTGCGCAGATTATATCAACCCTTATGGCAAACCTGCTTAATATGAATTTGCAACTGATATTAGGCATTCCAGAAACCGATGACAACTACCCTTATTTTAACACGGTACAACAAGAGCACGGCGATAGAATTGCGCTTATCCCATTAAACAAAAACGATGATGACTTCTATCACAGGCTTGCAGCCTCGGATATATTCCTTTCGATAAACACAAATGAACCTTCCCTGTCACTTTTCCTGAAAGCCTCCGCTGTAGGCTCTATACCGCTTTATAACAAGCGTTCGCAAAAACCATTTATATACACAATTACTTACGATCCCAATTCGGAGGAAATCTCCGAAAAATCGAACTCTTTTGTCTCTGAGAATGGCTCCCCTGAGTCAATTTTGGAGCAAATCCGCTATGCTGAATCCATTTTCCACGAAAATAAGAGCCTGTGGGAGAAGATTGTTGGGAATGCGCGCTCCACAGAAGTATCGTGGGAAGATGCTGGCAAAAATTATTTACTACTTTTAAACACCCCGGGCCTATAGCTCAGTTGGTTAGAGCAGCGGACTCATAATCCGCTGGTCGTAGGTTCAAGTCCTGCTGGGCCCACTTTTCATTTTCCCTGTCCATCCGAGTTTTTCCCTCAACGCTTGGACAAAGCCAAATTCCCCTGTGTGAACAAAGCGAGTCACATAGCGGCTGCGGCAAATTACAAGCTCCGATTTTTCTTTTAGCTCTTCGGTAAAATGCCCGTCAAAAACCATCTCCGCTGTGCTTTCTGCAACGCACTTTATTTTGCAAACGGAAGAGGACGGAATTATAACGGGCCTCACAGAGAGGCTCATGGGGCTTATGGGATTTAAGACAAAAGCCTCCGCCGAAGGGTATATTATAGGGCCGCCAGCCGAGAGGTTATAAGCGGTAGAGCCTGTAGGCGTGGCAAGCATCAAGCTGTCTGCCCAGTATTCCGTTAAAAATTTATCATTTATTTTAACCTCTAAATTTACCATTCTCTCCGGCGCGTGAGCGTGCAAAAGAACTTCATTCAAAACGGAGCGGCTCAATTTTTTTTTCTTATTTGAATAAACCGAGCAGTCCAGCATTATGCGGTCTTGCAATTTAAAAGCCCCGCTTGAGAGAATGTCCAGAACCGCGGTGATTTCTTCCGGTTTGTACTTTGCCAAAAAACCCACGCGCCCAACATTTATGCCGACTATTGGGATTTGTTTTCCAAAAGCTATATGTGCCGCAGATAGCACCGTTCCGTCTCCGCCTATGGCAACCAAAACATCGCACTTTTTGAGCTGCTGCTCCGAAGAGTAAAAAATTTTATCTCTCCTGCCCTTGCCCCACAGCTTTACAGCTTCCAATGCCTCCGATAATTTGGGGGTTTGTTCCTTGCGCATCACAATGCCTATTTTCATATCATAATTCCTGGATATAAATTCTCTACACATTCCATTCCAACAATTTCCTTTTTTCCTTTGGCTTTTTTATTTAAAACGTGCAGAGCCATGCCGAGTACAGGTAGGTTTTTGCAATCAAAGCCATCGCCTTCTATCTCCGCTTTGCCTCGCAAAATCAAGCCATCTTCGTAGAGGCCGGATTCTATGCCCGCGATTTTGAGATTTTCGTATATGGCTTCTAAAACCGGTTTGCACAAATCAAATGCCCAAGCGGGTAATTTTAAAATGGTTTCGCCATCGGCAAAACACGCGAGTACTGCCAAAAGAGGAATTTCGTCTAAGCAGGTGGACAAAACGTCTGCGCCAAGCCGTCTGCCTATTAGCCCGCTTCCGCTTTTAACCCTTAAATCTCCCCAAACATCATTCCCTCTCTCATGGCGGGCGGTAAATTCAACATTGGCACCCAGCCTTTTAAAAGCCCCGAAAATTCCAGCGCGGCTCGCATCCAAGCTAACCGCCTTTATTGTGATGTCCGAGTCTGGGATTAAAGAAGCTGCCAGAGCAAAAAAAGCAGCCTCCGTCACATCTCCCGCTATGAACCTGTCTCTAGCAAGCAGTGAATGTACGGGAGGGATATTGCAAATCCATTTTCTCTCGTTCTTTATCCCCTGCAATTTTGCCATGCGTTTGGCAAGCTCATCGCTTTCGTCAATGCCATCTTGCCGCCATTCCAGTTCCGCGCCAAAAGTCAAAAGCTCCCTGATTAAAGAATCATTCACCGCGATTTTCTCTTCGCATTTAAAAGGAGTTCCGCCAAGCAGGTTCTCTATTATTTTTTTATTCCTCTGTTGATGCGGGAAATTGCTCCCCACCCATTCAAGGTTTAAATTTTCCTTGCATTTAAAATTCACACCCGTTATTTCCCACTGGTCGTCTTTTATGTGAACAGATGCGCCCAGCTCGCTTAAATAAGCCGCAAAAGCGGTGATTTGCGGAGTTGCCTTAACCCCATGTATAAGGGAATTGCCGTTTGCAAGAGCAGCCAAAAACGCGCAGTTGCAAAACGCTTCCTTTTCCGTATAGAGTTCAAACTCTCCTTTTAGCATATATTCCCTTACTTTCTAAAAGTTTAATAGCAGTTTTTGCATCGGTTTCCGTTTTAAAAGCCAAAAGCAGAGTTCCGCCTATGCCTTCCCTAACTTTAATAAGCTCAATATCCCTGATATTTATATTTTTTTCCGCAAGCGGGTTCAATGTCTCCAAAATAGAACCGGGCTTATCAGGGATTTGCGCAATTACTTCGTAAAGAGGATAAGCGAGATTTTTTCCTCTTTCCAAATCGTATCTAGTTTTGTTGCCACGCAAAAAATTATCTTCCAGTTTTTCAAACTGCCCGCCGGAAAGCTCGTCTTTTATCTCTAAAATTTTTTCCGCATAAGCCGTAAGTGCCTTTGTTGCATTTTGCCTGTTTGTCTCCAAAATATCCTTCCACATGCTCCAAGACGAGCCAGCTATGCGGGTCATATCCCTAAAACCGCGACCTGCTAAATGCAAACGATTTTCTATAACTTCCAAACAAAGGCCTGTGGCCATAGAAGTGCTGATGAGTTGCGGCGCGTGGCTTAACCACGCCATTGCAGAGTCGTGTTCTTGCGGTGAGATTTGCACAGGCTGGTTGCCCAAAAAAGACAGAAGCTCTTTTAGCAATTCCGGCAATTCCTTTATTTTATCCGGCAAGCAATATAGCCAGTAAGTATTTTCAAAAATAGATAAGTCACTGTTTTCAATGCCGCTTTTTTCCGAACCTGCCATCGGGTGACCGCCCACAAAAACAAAGGGTTCCGGCAGGGCAAAACCTTTTTCGCAAATCAATTCCTTTGTGCTGCCTATGTCGCTGACCACAGCCTTTTTGCCGCCGAGCAGTTCTGCATTGTTTTTTAAAACATCAATGGTGGATAAAATATGCTTTATAGGCCCGCACAATAGGATTAAATCCGAACCTGGCAGCCAGTTTTGAACTTCCTCGTATTCAAAAAAATCATCTGCCATGGAGAGGTCTTTGGCTTTTTGCAAAGTTCCTTTTGAGCTAACCGCACGAACCGCAATATGCTGGCTTGCCGATTTAATGGCAATTGCAATTGAACCTGCGAGCAAGCCAAAGCCTACCAGTGTTATGCGAGCCTTCATATTTGCTTTTCCAGCCTTATTGACTCCTTTATTATTTTTTCAAAAATATCTTTAATAAATTCATTGCTAACAGGACCAGGATTTTTTTGCACAACTCTGTTTAAAATTATTTCTTGCCTTTTTGGGTCTTCTATGGGCAAGCCCTTTTCGTGCTTTATTTTTCCGATTTCAAGCACATATTTGGCACGTTCATTCAAAAGCAAAATCAATTTGTCTTCTATTAAATCCAGCTTTTGCCGCAAGGCTTCTATTTCCGGGGTCATAAAAACCTCTAAATTTCAAAATCTGCTACAACCCT
>Ga0268262_10002486_pt1 | contig 21207 bp, 14 predicted proteins | sample TergutNc150P3_FD_190354 | JGI IMG/M metagenome (GOLD analysis project Ga0268262, IMG submission 190354) | Nasutitermes corniger P3 segment gut microbial community from laboratory colony in Florida, USA - Nc150 P3 (SPAdes) (version 2) | ecosystem: Host-associated > Arthropoda: Insects >... | reverse complement strand
ATGTTCCTGTTGATTTTTTTAATAAATGGGCAAGAATGAATAATAAAGAAAAAGAAATGGATAAAATAATTTTTGAGGCGGAAGATGTATTTATGAAGGCTTTTTTTGAAAATGATATCAGTTCGGAAAATTTATTAACGGCTTAAAATTATTCAACGGTCTGCGACGCTGAGCGTGTCCTATGGGTTGTTTATTCGTCTTTTATTATCAACCGCATGCTTTTATCTTCGGGTTCAGAAAACCCTAACATTCTGTATATATTCTCTCCGTCTTTGGTCGCCCGCAGATCAATCATGGATATTTTTTCTTTTTTCGCTTCGTCAAGAAGCCGTTTTATTACGTTTGCGCCTATTCCTTTTTTTCTATATTCGGGATAAGTGAAAACATTTAATAATGTTCCCACCTTCCCATTTATAAATTTTCTGTTTGCAGGCCATTCGTCTACAATTAAAAAAGCCGTAGAAACGGCGTTTTTATTATATTCGCAAACAATGCCGATAAATTCATTTGTATTTATATGCCTTTCAAAATAACTTCTTACTGACGCTGTTATTTTTTCTTTTTCAGATTTATCTATGTCTTTATGAAATTCATTTATAAAATCAAGCCGTAATTTTATAAACAATTCCATGTCATTATGATCCAATTTTCTGTAAGATAAATTATTATTGTCTATGTTCATTCTTTCCTCTTTTATTTCTTAAAAAAATCTTCTAATATTTTATATCATAAATAAACAATATATTATGAACATTTTTTATCATTTCTCCAAAAAAACAAACTCAAAATTATTTCCCGCTTTTTCTCTTTTATATTCTTTATACCCGTTTTTCTTATATAAACTTAAATTTTTTTCGCTCTTACTGCTTGTAAATAATTCAAATGTTTTGTTTTCAAAATAAGTTTCTATCGTATTTAATAATTTTGTTCCAAATCCTCTGTTTTGAAAATTCGGATGAACAATAAGTTTTCCTATATAAACTCGATTGTTTTCTTCGTGCGCCCGAACAGATCCGACAATTTGATTGTTTCCTTCATTAATCAATTTAAGAATAACACCTGTACTGTATTTATTGAACTCGTTTTGCAACTCGATTAATGTTTGAGTAAGAGGCTGAATTGTATAATCGTTTAACAATTTCGCTTCGCTTTGATAAGCCAATTTTTGCAAACTCAGTATTTCAGCCAAATCTTCATATATTGCTTTTTTTATTTCCATTTTACCATCCAATTGCACTTACCGACCTATTAGGCAAAGCCTTGCCGGTATTTTTGCTTAAAAATGCGATATTTTGGCTCATTAAGTCAATTTTTAACTTTTTGGGGAATTTGTCAAGTTAATAAATACCCACTGTGCCTTATGCTTGTTTTTTTATTAATTTTATGTTATGTTATTATATGGACGGCGATCTTGAGATTATTTTCAAACAGTCGGCTTTCAGGCATGATGTTACTGAAGCAGATATTCGTTGGGCGTTCAATACGGTTGAATTAGATGAACTTATTCAAGGTTTTGAAAACAAATACCGTTTGCTTGGTTTTAACACCAAAGGCAATTTGATTGAAGTGCTGTACAATCTGATCAACGACCATAGGGTAAACGTATTCCACGCTTTTCCTTGCTCGGATGCGTTTATAAAATCACTTTCAAAACAGGAGTAAAATTATGGCAGAAAAAGATATGACAGAAGAAGAAGCCCAATACTGGAGTGATTATTTTATGAAAAATCCGCCAAAGACAGACCCGTCAAAGCCCGGTATCTTTGCACAGCGTAAGGCAAACCGTTTTTTTGGAATGGATAATTTAACTGTTAATTACCTTTTAACCAAGTCTATAGAAACTCATAAATCACCGGAAGAAATTATCGGAGACCTTGTCCGTAAGGAAATAGCGTTAGTACAAAATAGCGCATAACAGCAATTAGGTTGCGCCTATTGCGTTGGCGAGAATACCAACAATACATCAAATTCCAGTATGGGGAACTCGTTTTTCCAAATAAACAAACTCAAAATTATTTCCATATTTACCCATGCGCTCTAGAGATGTATGCCCAATAAATACTTGTTAGGAAAAATCTTTAGGCATACATCTTATTCTCTCATCACCTCTTCCCTGTCGGCAAGAGTAATATTAAGCGTGCTTGTCTGTCCGCCTCTGACAATTTCTACTTTTACCGTGTCGCCGGGCTTGGAGGCTTCAAGCGACGTGTAAAGGTCGGCAAGGGTGATGATTTTTACGCCGTTTACGGCGGTAATAATATCGCCGCCAAGGTAGATTACGCTGCGTCCGTATTGAACGGGATCGGTTCCCTGCCTTAAGCCCGCTTTATCGCAAAGGCCGCCTCGCACTACACGGGAGACAAGAAGCCCCGAATCAACAGGCAATTTCGCGTAACGGACAAGGCTCGGGAAAATTTGCACGATAGTGGCGTCTATCCAGCCACGGCGGACTTTGCCGAATTGGATAAGTTCGCCTACTACACGCTTGGCGGTGTTTACGGGAATGGCAAAGCCCACTCCGACTGAGCCGCCGGACGGGGAAATGATCATCGTGTTTATGCCTATCATTCTGCCCTGGGTGTCAAGAAGAGGGCCGCCCGAGTTGCCGGGATTTATCGAGGCGTCAGTCTGGATCATGTCACGGATAACACGGTTTCTGGATATTTGAATGGGCCTTCCAAGACTGGAAACAATTCCAACCGTTAGCGTGCGGTCAAAACCGAACGGATTGCCAATCGCCAAAACTTTCTGCCCTACTTTAAGAATGGAAGAATCCCCGTAACCAATTGTCTGCAATTCCATTCCTTTGGGAGGATCGAATTTTAATACCGCTATGTCATTTTCAGGATCGGTTCCAACAACATGCCCTTCAAACTGGCTGCCGTCAGCGAGGTTGATAAAAACCTTGCTCGCCCTTTCTATAACATGGTTATTGGTGACAACATAGCCCCTTGTATCAATTATGGTTCCCGAACCGGAACCGCCTTCCTGCGGAACAGGCTCCATAAACCAGTTTATCGCCATAGTCTCTGTGGTAATGTTTACAACAGCGGAATTAAGATTTTCATATATCGAAATATTCTGGCGCTCGTCCTCGGAATACGGAACCAAATCCGCCGTGACAAGCGGTTTGTATTCGGTTTGAAAGAGCTTATACTCATCCATCCGCTTTTCAGCGGTCTGTTGATCCGCTGTATCCAGAGAAGCGTCATGTTTTGCCGGTTTTATTAATCCGAACCCAAGGGCAAAAAGAAGGACAATAAGCCCCGATAAAAGCGAGAAAAACAGCACCTGAGCACGGTTATATAATCTCATATACCCTCCGTATATGGTAATTATACTAAAAATATGCCGATAATAATAGTATATGTCCCGGTTATTAACGGTTTTTCTCCTATCTTTTATAGTTCTCCCGGTTTTCGGCCTTGATCTGCCCGTATCTAAAATACCCGACGATTCGATGTTAAGGATCAAATTAAAAGATTCATGGCTTACGGAAGTCCCGGCTAGGGTTCTTATGAAACGTCCCGTTGTCGAATCCCTGCCCGGCGGAGACAGGGTTCAGGTGAGCGCTCTGGAAGGCAAAGACGAATTTATGGTTCTTTTTTCCCGGGAGCTTACAGGCGGCAAAATAGCGCTTGACAACAATCCCGCTGTTTCCCGAAGCCCTACAGGGCAATTTCCCGGCTGGGCCCAAGGCTCATGGATGATCACACGCAAAAAGAGCACGGGGGAAGGCACTTTAATCAGGATATTTTTAAGAAGCGACCAAAATACCTTTATTCAATTCCGTCCCTTTAACGGCGAAAAATGCCAGATGGACGCTGTTGTCTACGGCGGCTTTATTGTCAATTCCCTGCCTATAGCGGTTTCTTTTGAGCGTCTTTATTCCATGCAATTAAACGACATTTTAAAGCTTGCCGGAAACAAATTCCCCATTAAGTATTTTGAGCCGCAGCTTGCTTTCTACAAGGATCACGGCAAGCTTGCCGCCAATGTCCGAAAATTAATCGGCCCCCTGCGTTACACCGATGACGGCGCTATTGACGAGAACGGAGAATATGTTTTTATCAACAACCTTCAAAAACAGCCTTCCGCTTCAGCGGGGCTTAATTGTTCGGGTTTTACCAAGTGGCTGATAGACGGAATCCTGCGTCCAGTTACAGGCACAAGGCTTTCGATAAACAAGCTTAAAGCGCCGTTCGGGGAACGAGGTTCTTCTTTCACCGTAAATTGGGAAGAAAGGCGGGATCCCTACTTCGGCCTTGACTGGATAAGAAACCTCGCTTCCGAAGCGAACGGCGTCCTTCGATCAAACTCGTACCGTAAGCTTGAAGAATTTGAAGTGCGAACCGATACCTTTTCGTTAGTGCGGGAAAGAGAAAATAAAGTTTTTATTGATTTTTCATATCCGGGCTTTTTGCCTGAGGCGGGCTACGGCGTTGAGGGGCTTTATCCCCTGCTCTACACCCTCGCCATCGACGACCCTTTCAAATTTTATCTAGCGGCCGTTAACAATGAAATCGGCGCCAAAATAACTCAGGATAATCCACGAGGGGGACCTCGCCTTCGTCAATATTTCCATGTGGCGGCTCTTATCCCCTATTTTGACGAATACGGCGTTTTTAAGATTGTAGTTTTTCAAAGCGCCGCTGAATCCTCTTTTAAATCTTTCAGAGACCGCTATCCGGGGCATTATGTAAATCTTGTCCAAATTCCCGTAGTAAGCACTTTCGATCCGTAAGAAAAAACGCTATACTGTTTTCATGCTAAACGGCATTGAAGGCGTAGCTTTTGATCTTGACGGAACATTATACCCCAATTACCGTCTGCGCCTGAAAATCATTACTACCATATTAAAAGAACTCAGGCTTGTGGCGGCTTTCGGCATGGCAAGAGGCGTCATCCGTAAAGAACAGGAAACATCATCAGTCGTACAAAACGATTTTTACCAGTATCAGGCGGGCATTGTCGCTAAAATAATGTCTGTTCCCGTAGATACGCTTAATGAAAAAATAGATGTTTCTATATACAAAGCATGGGAGACCCCTTTTAAGAACATCAAACTTTTCAAAGGGGCAAAGGAAACCATCGAAGCCCTGCGCAAAGCAGGTTATAAATTAGGGCTTTTGTCGGACTTCCCGCCCGAAAAAAAACTGGAATATCTGGGGTTAGACGGACTTTGGGACGCCGTTCTTTGCTCGGAATCCTTCGGCGCTGTAAAACCGCATCCGTTGTCATTCAAGGAACTTGCCGCCGCCATGTCTCTGCCGCCCGGGAAGATCCTTTATGTGGGGAACAGCCGTGCCTATGACGTAGCGGGAGCGCACCGGGCGGGTATGAAAACAGCGTGGATAAAAAACCCTCTTTTTCCGGGCAGCGGACTTAAAAAACCAAAACCCGATTTTTCCTTCCATAACTATCGCCAATTGTTAAATTATATGATAAATTAATTATAATGGATTCTATCACCGTAAACATAATAACTCTTTGCATAGTAGCCCTTGTCCTGATTCTTTTCAGGCTTACGGATAAAAACTACCGCAGCTTTGAAAAGATAAAAAAATTCGCCGAAAAATGCAAGGAAGAAATAGCCGCGCAAGCCGAAGAAAAAGGCAAGACGATAAAAAACTACAGCATCAGCCTGGACGTGGAAACAAAAGCCGCCATGCAGTTGATGAAGAATATCCAGCAGGTTACAAAAGACGAGCTTGAGAAAAAATTCGAAACTATATCGCTTATAGAAGAAAAAATACACAACTTTGAATCCTCCCTTGATGAACTTTCCGGAATGACAAACCGGGTGCAGGAAAACATGAACCGCATAAGGGACGAATCGGCCTTTGTGGAAATTACCGGCAAGAAGGTAAGCGAAGCTAAAGAAAGGCTTGATGTTTTCCAGAAAACACTTGAAAAAGCGGAGAAAAATCTGGAAGATACGGCGGAGCGAGTAAAGGCGCAAAACGCCGAAACACTGGAACAGGCCGCAGACGGAGTTCTTTCTTCCGCCAGATTGATGGTTACTGAATTTGAAAACACCGTGCAGAGCGCCGGGAAAAAGGTCGAAGCGCACCGGGAAGTGATACAAAAGTTTGAGCGTGAAAGGGACGCTCATATTGCGAGGGAAATGGAGAATGTAAAGAAAACACTAAAGGAAATAATCGAGAACGCGGCAAAACGCGCGGATAAACTGGAAGACACGGCTCTTATAAAACTTAGGGAACAGGCGCAGGACAGGGTTAATCAGGTTAAGATTTTCTTTGATGAAAAAATCAAGACAGCGCAGGAAACGCTTAAAACCGAACAGCTTTCTATTCAGGAAAAGATTAAAACCGTTCATGATAAATACAACGCTGAAATAACCGATCTTGGCATAAAGCAAAAAAATTATCACCTTGAATGGACAAAAAACGCCGGCGAACTTGACGCTCTGGCAAAAAAACAAAAAGAAGAAATCAACGCCGCTCTGGCGAAACAGCAGGAAGAAATAAGCGCCGTAATTACAAAAGAGCGGGAAACAATTAATAATTCTCTTATCCAGCAGCAAACCGACTGGAAAAACAATATCTCCGAGTTCAAAAAAATGGCGGAAAAACAGCACAAAGAACTGGATGCTTCCAAAGGCGAGCTTGCCGTATCTCTCGCCGATTTAAAAACAAAGTCGGCGGCTTCCTTAAAACAACAACACGAAGAGCTTTCATCCGCATTAAGTGATATCAAGCAAAAAACAAGCGCCGTGATCAAACAGCATAACGACGAGCTTTCATTTACGTTAAACGATATCAAACAAAAATCGGACGCCGCCGTTAAACAGCAACTGGATGAACTTTCATCCGTATTAAGCGGCATTAAGCAAAAATCTGACGCCGCCGTTAAACAGCAGCATGAGGAGCTTTCATTCTCATTAAGTGATATTAAGCAAAAAACAGATACCGCCGTTAAAGAGCAGCAGGATGAGCTTTCATCCGCCATAAGCGATATCAAACAAAAAATGGACACCGCCGTTAAAGAGCAGCAGGATGAGCTTTCATCCGCCATAAGCGACATTAAGCAAAAAACGGACGCCGCCGTTAAAGAGCAGCAGGACGAGCTTTCATCCGCCATAAGCGACATCAGGCAAAAGTCTGACGCCGCCGTTAAAGAGCAGCAGGAAGAACTTTCATCTGCCATGAGCGATATTAAGCAAAAAACAGATACCGCCGTTAAAGAACAGCAGGATGAGCTTTCATCCGCCATAAGCGATATTAAGCAAAAAACGGACACCGCCGTAAAACAACAGCGGGACGAGCTTTCATTTGCCGTAAACGATATCAAACAAAAAACGGATACCGCCGTTAAAGAACAGCAGGAAGAGCTTTCATCCGCCATAAGCGACATTAAGCAAAAAACGGATACCGCCGTAAAACAACAGCAGAATGAATTGACATCTACACTGAAAGACCTTAAAGAAAAATCAAGTACCGCCATTGCTGCTCAGCACAATGAGATAAACGCCGCTATGGAGAATCAACTTGAAACATGGAAATCTTTGTGCAAAGATACCGAACAAAATATCATTACGGCGACCGAAAAACGGCTTGAAGAATACAGAAAAATACAAACAGAATCAATCAGCCAGCTTAACAATCTTGCGGATGACGCGGCAAATCTGGAGAACGAATTGCGCAAGGTAATGCAGGACGCGGTAACAAAGGTTAACAACGATCTTTTAGCGTATAAAAAAGAAACATCCGCTTCAATAGAATCATCAAATTCCGAGATCGGCGCTCTAGCGAAAGCCCTGCGAAAAGAGATTGACGATATGAATAACGAACTTAACGGCATAAGGCAGCAGGCCTTAAATAACGTATCCGAAAAACTCAGTTCCTTTGAGAACCAATTCGCCGTAGAAATAGGAAAACGTACGGGCGAAATCACAAAACAAATCAAGGAATGGCAGGACAGCCTGGAAGACCGTATTGATAAATCAGCGGAAAAACTTTCCAAAGAATGGCAGAAGGTTCAGGAAGACGCCGTTACCGTACAGAAAAAAGATATTTCCGTTATCAATGAAAAACTTGCCGCCGATATGAAAAAACTTAAAGATGAAGCTTCCGCGTTTGAAGAAAGTATCAGGCAAGAAATGAACAATGCCGATGAGGCACGCTCATCTTTCGCCGAACAGATTGAAAAAGACCTTACAGAAATCCGCAGTACAGCGGAAAACGAGTTAAAAACCCAAGCCGGGCAATATCAGCTTTCCATGCAGGAAATACTGCGCCAGAAACAAAAAGAACTGGATAAAGAACTTGCGGAACTTACGTCCAAAACAACGCAGGCTCAAGCCGCAATGGACGACTCGCTTGTTAAATCCAAACAGAACTTTGACGACTGGCAAAACCAGTACAAAACAAAAATACGAGACATGGACGCATACCTCGAAGAACTGCGCAAGCAAAACATAGATGTCGCAAGCGATAATGACAAGCACATCGTGTCGTTCCGCCAGAATTTGGAAGACATACGCAAAGAACTGGGCATTCAGAAAAAAATCTTTGATCAGACGGGCGATTTAAAGAAAGAACTTGAACAGCGCATGGAAGAAATAAACGGCGATCTTAACAAGCTGGATCAGCGAAAAAATGAAATCACACGGATGGAAGACCAGTTTACCCGCATCAAGCGGCTTGAAGATGAAGTAAACAGCAAGATGACACGCTTTATCAATGAAAAGACACGCATAGATCAGATGAAGAACGACTTTGACAAACTGATAAAGACTTCACAGTCCGTGGAAGAAAGGCTTGCCCAGGTTACAAATTCGGACGACATTCTGGAAACAGTACAGCTTAAAATGCGTAAACTTGAAGATATTATCAAGGAAGCCGATGAAAAATATCAGCGCATTGAGCGCAAGAACGATGTGCTTGATGAAACAAATGAAAGCATAGCAAGCAACTTTAACAAACTTCAAAAGACAGAGAGCGCTATTAACAACGCCGAAATTATTATTACAAAACTTACGGACCAATTTGAAAACATACGCTCTTCTATCGAGTCCCTGTCCGCCGAAAGCGCAAAAGCAAACGACGCTCTTGAGAAAATCACCGTTCTGGACGAATCGCTCGCGAAAATCGAAGAACGCATCGAAAAAATGAACATCGCGCGCGAATGGCTTGCGCGCACGGAAACGCAATTAAAAAATTTGGACAATGATATCCGCAGTCAACTTCGTCAAACCAAATCACAGCTTGATAAAGAAGGCAGTAAAATACAAATAGAAAGCAAGGGCGCTCCTCCTCCTCAGATACGCGACAATGTTATAAGGCTAAAAGCAAAGGGCTGGACAACCGAAGAAATCGCTAACTCATTGAACCTTTCAAGAGGCGAAGTCGAGCTAATACTGGAAGTTTCTTCCCGCGGATAGTTTCCCGTGAATCAAACCGAATGGAAAAAATTTACCTCGGCAAGAGAGCGCTTTCGCCGCATAACGGAAGAAATTGAAAAGAGCCTGCCTAAGTTAAAAAGCATACAACAAGAATTTGTTAACATCCGCTCTGATACAAAAAATGCCGCCTATAAAATAGAAACCCCGGTTGTGTACAATACCGCCCTTGACGATATTACGGTTAACGATGAGATAAAAATGATCTTGGTGGCAGACAATCCCGGCAGAAGAGAACAAGCCGCACAGAACAGACGCTATCTTGTAGGACCTTCGGGAAAAATAGCGCAAAAATTTTTCCGTGACAATCCTTCTTTGGGCATTGATTTCCTAAAAAACGTAATTATCCTTAACAAGACCCCTATTCACTCCCCCCGCACTGCGGAATTGAAACTGCTTTGTAAGCAGGAAGAAGAAACGGGAGGCCGTTCAATCGCAGCAGCCATTGAAGTCTCCCAAAAAAACATGGCGGAACTTCTTCTTGAATTCCACGAAGCGCTTAATATCCCTGTCTGGATAACAGGCTATTCGGAAATGAAAAAAGGCGGCATTTTTGAAATATACACAAACAGGCTAAAGGAACTATACGCTGATAAACCGGAAATGTACAAACAACTTTACTTTTACAGGCACTTTTCCATGAATCAATTTACAATAGATTTGAATAAACAGGCTCAGAAGGGAGAGACAATCGCAAAAACCTTGAAACGAATCGGCAGCGCCTACAGAAAACGAATATTGGAACAGTGATATAGACAGGCGTTTTATTTCATTTTATACTAATTCAGGCATGAATTCCGTTCTTAAAATCCTTTTGGATAACATTGATTCTCCCGTTTCACGCTTTATTTTTCCGACTGACACCGCTGCTTCACGGTGGGCGGATTATGTTTTACGTGTAAGAGGCGGGACTGTGGCGATGAACAAGTTTATCGCCTGGGATGTTTTTAAGCAGGATTCGATAAAATCAAAAGTAAAAGACAAAAAAAGCATTCCTTCAGCGCTAAGAAAAATTTTTGTAAGCCGCTTGGTAAATGAAAACGCTCAAGGTTTTGAAAAAGGAACGCCTATTTTTACTTCGCTTATCCGGGCGCAGTGGGCGAAGCAGGCGGCTCATTTCGCTCCCTGGCTTACGGGCATTTTGCCTCAGCTTGGCGCCTGGTTCAAAAGAAGCGCCGGGTTGCCGATAGATACCATTTTGAGCGGGGAATCGCAAATAGCGTCGCAAAATGCGAAGGAAAATTTTGAAGGCGACGACAGGGATTTGTTTGTTCTCGCATGGCATTACGCGCAATTCCTTGAGAAGCACAGGCTTTTTGAACCTGCGTGGGAAACTCCTCCTTTTAACGATGACGGAAAAGAATATTTTATCTTTTTTCCGCAGTCGCTTTCCGATTACGCTGAATACAAAGAACTGCTATCCGCAAGCGCTCATGTAAAAATAATAGATATTTCAACGCCGAAAGATTTAATGCCAGCCGTTCCCTGCGACACTTTTTTCTACACCAATTCCAGAGGCGAAATAACAGAAGCTTCTCTTTACATACGCGCGTTACATGAAAAAGAGGGCGTAGATTGGGACTTAATCGCTGTTTGTCTTCCCGATTCCGAGAATTACGAACCCTATGTTTTGCGCGAATTCGCAAACAGGAATATCCCCTATGTAAAACGCATAAGCAAACCGGTTATTGATTATTCAGCGGGAAGTTTCTTCCGTTCCGTAATCGAATGCGCTTCGGGTGATTTTGCCTTTTCCGCCTTTGTTTCTCTTGTTTTAAACAGGAATCTGCCGTGGAAAAACACATCAAGTATCGATAACCTTGTACAATTCGGCATAGACAACAACTGTATCTGCTCATGGGAAGAAGAACAAGACGGGAAAAAACAAATGCTCAATGTCTGGGAAGACGCTTTTAAAAATCCATTGGGAGGGATTGATCCTGAAGCAAAAAAGTTCTACGGCGATCTCAAACGGCGTTTGCAGGCTTTAAGGTCTTCGGATTCTTTTGCGGAACTGCGAAAACAATATTTTATTTTCCGTGAACGTTTTTTTGACATGGAAAAATGCTCGCAGGAGACAGACTTAATCCTTTCCCGCTGTATCGCCGAATTAATGTACCTGTGCGAAATTGAAAAAGATTTTCCCGATGTAAAAGCTGTCGATCATTTTTTGTTTTATACCGAGTACCTCGGCGAAGTAAATTATCTAGCGCAGACAAAATTAACGGGCGTTAATATTCTTCCATACAAAACCGCAGCATCCGCTCCTTTTGACTGCCATATAATTCTCGGCGCGGGACAGGACAGCCTTTCTGTTGTATACAGCCGTCTTGATTTCCTGTCTAGGAAAAAACGAGAAAAACTGGGAATTCCCGATGAGGATGCCTCCTCTGTTTTTATCGAGCTTCACAAATTCAACTCCGTCAAGCGTGCCGCGTTTTTCTGCTGTGAGCAGTCTTTTTCCGGTTTTACAATACCACACTCAAATATTGACGCTCCAACGGAACCAAAGGAACGTTACGCTTCCGACCCATGCTACAGTGAAAAATTCTCTATCGATCTTTACGGCGCTGAAAATTCAATCATGGATAACGGCGTTCCGGAAAATCTGCATGAAAACCAAATAGACGGTTTTGAAAACTGGAAGAACCGAAGAAAAAACGCCGAGGAAAAAGGCGGAGGGCTTAATACCAAGAAAACTTTGCGAAAATTGATAAAAGATAAATTCGCCGGCGAAGAAAAAATGCCTGACAAATACGGCGTTTCCGCTTCTTCATTGGCGGAATACTATCAATGTTCGTTAAAATGGCTCTTTAAGCGTATCTTAAATATAAAAAATGTGCGAATAGAAGCGGATTTAATGGCGGATATAGCGGGAATGGCATACCATGCTACGCTCAATCTTTTTTTTACGGAAATAAAAGTAAAAAATGAGGCGTTGTTAAATCCTGTTGAAACGGAGAACGGGCTTTCCCTCTCCGCCGAATACCTTAAAATCCTGGAACAGTGTGTTAATACAATCTTTGACAATTTCCCGAAATTGCAGGAAAGCGAAAAACAAATGATGAGCGTACTTACCGCGCGTCTTTTTTCAGCCGGGAAAAGGCAGTTTCAATTAAATCTTGAAAAATGTCTCGCGCGTTTTCTTTCGTTATTTTGCGGGTGTTATGTATTAGGCTGTGAAATTTCATACTTTGCGCCGCGCGATGATTATTTTTTGAACGGAAAAATTGACTGTGTACTGGAAGACAGAACAGAAACAGAAAGCAAATATATCATAGTCGATTTTAAATTAAGAAAACTTCCAAAACGCGCGGATTGTACAGCCTGCGAAGAAGAAGAACTTCGCAACTTTCAACTGCCAATGTACATAACACTCGCTGAGGAAAAAGAAAAAATAAAGGTGCATACAGCGCTTTTTTACAGTATTTTGGATCTAAAACCGGAAGTGATAATAGGCGTTGTCGATGACAAGTACAACGAAATGACAATCCCAAAAAAAGAAGATGATTGTATTTCACTTAACACCGATAAATATAATAAAATATTCGATGAATTTAATAAAAAAACAAAACAATTTGCCGGCGAAATAAAAACCGCAAAATTTTCCGTTTTTGAATCTGACTATAACGAATGTAAAAATTGTGATTATAACCGGATTTGCCGCCGGACGGCCTATATAATAGACCGTGAAAATAATATATCTTTGGGGAATGATTAATGGACAATAGGAAAAAACGGCATCAGCTTAATAATGAACAACAGGCCGCAGCATTTTGCGCAGAAAACGCCGTTGTCGCCGCGGGAGCAGGCTCGGGAAAAACCATGGTGCTTGCCAATCGTTTTGCATGGTTACTCACAGAGAAAGATTACAATGTAGATGAAATATTAACTCTCACATTTACAAAAAAAGCCGCAGCGCAGATGTTTAGCCGCATACATTCCCTTTTAACTGAAATTGCCGAAGGGGAAAACACGGCAAAGGCGGCAAGGGCGCGAAAAGCTCTCGACAACTTTGTTCACTCAAGGATTCAGACACTGGATTCCTACAGTTTATCAATAGTAAAACAATATGCGCCCCGTTACGGCATCAGCCCGGATTTTACGATTGATCAGGAACGATGCAGTCAAATTGCTTTCGAGGAATCTTTTCCTTTTTTAATTTCACACCGCCGAAACCCGGCAATTGAAAGACTCTATTCCAACCACCGCCCAAACGACATAGCCGGTAATATCTTCGCGAACATTCTCCTGAATCACTGCCGAATAGACAAGCCGCGTGATTTTACGGCGGACGTTAAAATACAGTTTGATTTTGTCTGCTCCAAATGGGAAGAACAAAGCAAGAAAATTATTGATTTGTTAAACGAAATGGAAAACCTGATTTATGAAAACAACGGCCTGCTTCCGGACCTTGTCCCCTTAATGGAAAAATACAAAAAAATGGACATTCCCGCTGCGGAAGATATACAAAAATATTTTGAAAATATATTAAGTTTACCCATAGAATCCTGCATTGAAAAATCGGAATCCCACCCATTACAAAAACAAATGATAACTCTTCTTCGTTTTCTTTCAGAAATAGGCGCCCTGAAACTAAGCAAAGGAAAACGCTCAGATAATATGGTAAAGGAAAACATAAAAGAAATACGCGCGATTTTCGGTCTATTTTCCTCGCTTGCTGTATCCTGTATGCAGGCAGGTTTAATTATTTCCATTATGTCTCTGCTTTCAGAACTGCAGGAACGCTATCTTGAAAGAAAACGTTCAGAAGGAGTGTTGACATTCGATGATGTGGCAAATCTTTCCAGAACCATACTTCTTGAACAACATGACATAAGACAGAGCGAAAAAGAATCATTCAAGGCGATAATGATCGACGAATTTCAGGATAACAACGAACTTCAAAAAGACATTTTATTCCTTCTTGCTGAAAAACAGGAAATTTTGAATAACGGTATTCCCGGCGCAAAAGATTTAACGCGCGGTAAACTTTTTTTTGTAGGAGACGAAAAACAATCCATCTACCTTTTCAGAGGCGCGGATGTTTCTGTTTTCCGAAACTTAAAAAACGAGTTAGAAAGCGTGGATCTGCCGTTAAAAATCAACTATCGCTCCGCCCCCGCCCTAATAGGAGCGTTTAACGCCATTTTCGGCGGCAGTGACTTTGACCCAACCGGGAAAGCCCAGTTGTCTACAGCGCCCTCAGTCTTTGTTCCTTCGATTGATAATAACTCTCTGTACTCCTACGAAGCGCAGTATACGCCGCTTACGGCGGTAGTCGAAGGAGAGGGGAAATTAACAATTTGTATACTGAACAAAAACGATGACGGCGATAACGAAGGAGATACAGACAGCGATGAAGATACTCGTCTTTACGCTGATGAAAACGAAGCCCTATTTGTCGCGCAAAAGATTCATCAATTAATTAATGAAAAAAATTATCAGCCAAATGATATTGCTGTTCTTTTTCGCACCCGCACCCCTCAATATTACTTTGAAAAACATCTTCGGTATCTGAACATTTCTTATACCTGCGAAGATATCAACGACTTTTTTTACGGCGGACCTGTAAACGACATAATGTCCGTCCTGCGTCTTGCCGCCCACCCGCTAGACAGCGCCTCTTACGCCGAAATGCTGCGCTCCCCTTTCGCCGGTCTTTCGCTAGCGGGGACGGCCGTATGCCTTTCGGTTTTTAACAATGCGGAGAATCCCGTAGTCTTTGACAATGAACCGTTAAATTTTCTTGACGAAACAGACAGTGAAAAGTATAAACACGGGCAAAATATTTTTTCTTCTATTCGTGAAAAAGCCGTGACTGAAAGCATAAGTTCTTTGATTACGGAATTGTGGTACAAAGAAGGCTACCGTTATGAGACGGAATGGAATCCTTCGACAAACGTATACAGCGAGTTATACGACTATCTATTTCACCGGGCCGTAAAAACCGACGCCGCAAACGAAGGGCTTGCGTCCTTTACAGATTCAATGCGCAAACGAAGGGATTCGGGCGGACGGCTTACCAATATAGAAATACCGCTTGAAAGACCGGGCGCTGTTCATTTAATGACAATTCACAAAAGCAAGGGCTTGGAATTCCCCGTTGTCTTTCTTTGCGGCTGCGGAAGAACCAGTCAGTCAGACAAAAGCGAGGACGTATTTTTCACCGAGAAAACAGGCGTTGTTTTCAGTCCTCCCCTGCCGGAATCATGCGATTCAATAAAAAACATACGCAAAAATTTTCTTTGGGAACAATCAATCCATGAAAAAAAACAAAAAGATACAGCGGAACTGCGCCGCCTTCTTTATGTCGGCATGACAAGGGCGGAAAAAGAACTGTATCTTACAGGCAGTCTTGAAATTAAGGACATTGCGGATTCAGGCGTTTTTTCCGATACGTTAAAAAATTATATCGAAAGAAAATATGAAGACAATGAAAATTCAATTCCCGGCGACTGTATTTTGAATAACGATACTTTTTTCGGACTTTTCCTGCCGTCAATCGTATCCCGAATATCGCAAGGATTTTTCAATCTTGAGGAAATCCCGGTTTATACGGAAGAAGATATTAAAAAACAGGAAACAAATCCAAAATATTTATCCGGAAATCATTTACCGAACACTAAAGAAGGATTAAGCGAATATATTAAAAAGGCCGGGCCTTTATATAAAAAAGCAAAAAAAATCAAAACGCCCGAACTGCCGAATAATCACATAACGCCGGTTTCGTTAAAGGATAAAGACGGCATATCATCGCAGGCGGACTCTTTGGGCAGAAGTTTTGTCATAAGCAGGGAATTTTCAGGAGAAAAAGCGGACGATGTTTTTAAAAAAGTGGATTCTCTGCTTGCCAAGTTTTCAAAAACGGAGGATGAGGCGTACGGGAAATTCAACTCAGGCAGTTTCGGGACTATAGCGCATATTTGCGTGGAAGCCCTTTTAAGCGGGAAAGAGCCCGTATTTCCGCCTCAGCTTTCAGGCTCGGTAAGCCCCGCCGAATTCGACGCGCTTTTTGCCGCCGGCAAAGAATCGGCAAGCCGCTTTGTACGCTCCCCGCTTGGAAAAATCGCGGAAAAGGCAAAACTGCGTGAAAACGAATTTTCGTTCAGGAGCCTTGTAAAAAACGGCGACGGAAGGGAAATTTTTATAAACGGCACTATCGATCTGTTTTTTGAAGACGCGGAGTTTATTCATGTGGTGGATTTCAAGACCGACAGCAAAGAAACGCCTGTTGAACATGCGGCGCAAATGGCCTGTTATTACCATGCCGTACACACCCTTTTCGCTGTTCCCGCAAAAAAAGAATGCCGTGCCTGGCTTTATTACCTTAGAACCGGCCACGCCGTGGAAATGACTGAAAAAGTAAAACAAATAAATCTTGATAACAAGGCGTTTATCAAGCATAATGATAAATAACCGGAGGAAGTATGTACAAATTCAACGCAAACGAATTATCTGATTTTGCCAGATTTTACGGCTTTCATTACGACAGCGTCAAACCGGACGCTATTGTAAAAGAGGCGCTTATTGAAATGGAACGAGGGCTTTCAGGCGCCCCTTCCAGTCTCCAGATGATTCCCGCTTATATAACTCCGGTTTCCGACATTCCGGCGGGAAAAACAGTCCTTGCCCTTGACGCCGGCGGAACGAACCTTCGCGTAAGCCTTGTGCAGTTCAACGAGAACGGCGAAGCCATAGCGAAAGGAACGTCAAAGTCGCCGATGCCCGGAACAGGCGGTCATGTAACGGCGAAAGAGTTTTTTGACACAATAGCGAAAGCCGCTCTTCCCCTGTTAAAAGATACAAAAGTAGAAGGAATAGGGTTTACTTTTTCCTATCCTATGGAAATTACAGCAGAGGCGGACGGGATTCTTATTTCTTTCAGCAAAGAAGTAGACGCTCCCGATGTTGTCGGAAAAGCAATCGGTAAGGAATTAAAGGACTCTCTGGCGCAAATGGGCTGTAAATACGACGGTCCGATAGTGCTGTTAAACGACACCGCCGCCACTCTGCTCTCCGGCTTTGCTTCAATTTCACCCGACGGCGAAAGCACACGCACCAAAAATGACTTTGGAGTAAAAGGCGGTCCCGTAATCGGATTTATTCAGGGAACGGGATTTAACACCGCCTATATGGAAACTATCATTCCAAAAACAGGCTTTAATTCTCCTTCTTCTCCGCAGATTGTTGTTTGCGAAAGCGGTAATTTCAACATCCGCCACAGAGGGCAGTTAGACAGAGAATACGACAGCACGACAAAAAATCCCGGCGGCTTTACGCTTGAAAAAGCGACAGCCGGCGCATACCTTGGCCCGCTTACCCTACACATTCTTAAACAGGCGATAAAGGATAAAGTCCTGTGTTTCAAAAAATCGGACGAGATTTTAGCCATGCCCCATCTTGAAACACGTTTTGTAAATGAGTTTACGCACGCCCCGCTAAAAGCGGAAGGCCCTCTAGGCTCTCTCTTTGCCGCCGATGAAAGCGCCGCCCTTGCCGCCGTCCAGTACATTACGTCGATAGTAACTGAACGTGCCGCTCTTTTCTCAGCGGCAGTGTTAGCCGCAACTGTAATTAAAGCTGACGGCAGTTATGAGCCTTACTCCCCCGTACGTGTTGCCGTAGAGGGAACAACATACATGATATACAAAGGAATGCGCCGCTCTCTTGAGTCGTATCTTCATCAACTGCTGTTCAGGGAAAAACCGCGCCCCTACATTGTATCTCCTGTGGAACAAGCGAGCCTTTTCGGCGCCGCAGTAGCGGCGTTGAGTAAGATTAAATAGGGAAATTTGGGTTCTTGCGGGTAATAAAATATCTTTCGGGCAACCCGGATTTGAACCGGGGACCTCTTGGTCCCGAACCAAGCGCGCTACCAACTGCGCTACTGCCCGAAAAGTGAAAAACCGTCCGTACGGACGGTTTTACGGGAGCGACGGGGCTTGAACCCGCGATTTCCGGCTTGACAGGCCAGCGTGATAAACCAGCTTCACTACGCCCCCAATGTTTCTACAAACTATCAAAAACAGGGGGTTTAGTCAAGCCCTTTTGTGGTTTTCATAATTCTTAAAAATTGATAAACTTCCTTATGAAGTATTCAAGCGCCTTTATTCCAACTCTGCGAGAAGTCCCGGCGGACGCCGTTATCGCGAGCCACAGGCTCATGTTCAGAGCGGGGCTTCTGCGAAAACTGGCTAACGGGCTTTTTACTTACCTTCCTCTGGGGCTGCGGTCTTTCCGCAAAGTCGAGCAAATTGTACGCGAGGAAATGAACGCCGCTGGCGCTTTGGAGATAAAACCGACAGTGGTCGTCCCCGGCGAACTATGGAAGGAATCGGGCAGGTGGGACTCTATGGGCGAATCAATGCTGAGGGTAAAGAACCGGCTTGATAACGACTTTGTCGTCTCCCCTACCGCCGAAGAAGTTTTTACCGCCACTGTGCGTGACGAGCTTTCAAGTTACCGCCAACTTCCGCTCACGCTTTACCAGATCAATACCAAGTTCCGGGACGAAATACGGCCGCGTTACGGTGTAATGAGGGGGCGCGAATTTATAATGAAGGACGCCTATTCATGGCACGCTGACGACAAAAGCCTCGATGACACATATCAGGCGATGGGACGAGCTTACCGCAGGATTTTCAAACGCTGCGGGCTTTCGGTAATTCCCGTAAAAGCCGACTCGGGCGCTATGGGCGGCTCGGGCTCGGAAGAATTTATGGTGGAAAGCGAAATCGGCGACAACACATTGATCCTCTGCAAGAAATGCGATTACGCCGCCAATGTGGAGAAAGCTTCCTGCAAGCCTGATTTTACGGCGCAAACTTCTGTCGAAGCCGCAAAAATCGCCGCGGCGAATATTCCTCCCATCGAAAAAATAGACACTCCCAACGCAAAAACCATAGAAGAGCTTTGCGCCTTCCTGAAAACAAAACCGCAAACTTTTATAAAGACGCTGATTTATCGAGCCGTCAATGTTGAGTTAGACCTCTCCTCCGCTCCCGGCTGCGCCACCCTTGAGCGAAAGAAACCGTCGCCTGACGCTCCCGCCGTGTATCCGCAAGTCTTCTTCGCAGTGGCAATCCGTGGCGACCTTGACGTGAATGAGGTAAAACTCGCCTCAGTTCTTAAAGCGAGCGAAGTAAGCCTTGCCGCCGATACCGAGGTTACACGGCTTACCAACGCTCCTGTCGGCTTTGCGGGACCCGTCGGATTAAAAAGCCTTCCTGTTATAATCGATCATACTGTTACGGGAATGAATGACGCAGTAACAGGCGCGCTCGCTAAAGACCTGCACTACAAACACGCCGCTTACGGGCGAGATTTTGAAGGATGGTTAATCGAAGACGTACGCACCGTAAAAGCGGGAGATTCTTGCTCACAGTGCGGCGGCGAGTTGTACTCTAAAATGGGAAATGAGCTTGGACACATTTTCAAACTCGGCTACAAGTACACACGCTCAATGAACGTAAACTACCTTGATGAAAACGGAAAAACGCAAATGCCCGTAATGGGCTGTTACGGCATCGGGGTTGATCGCACTCTCGCTTCCGTAATCGAGGAACACCACGATGACGCAGGAATCATCTGGCCCGTCTCTGTAGCTCCTTATCATGTTATTATTGTTCCGATTAAGTACGATGGTGTGGTTAAAGAAACTGCCGACAAACTTGCCGCTGAGCTTACACAGGCAGGCATCGAAGTGTTACTTGACGACCGCAATGAACGTCCCGGCGTAAAATTTAACGACGCGGATCTTACCGGTATCCCCTGGCGTGTGGTAATCGGCGACAAGGGACTTGCGCAATCACCCGCTCAGGTGGAAATTAAAAAGCGAAGCGAGAAAGACAGCCGAATAACGGATTTAAGCGACGCTGCGGCGGAACTTACGGAAAAAATAAGCAAAGAACTTGTAAGTTATCTGTAAATAATTTTATAAATTATCAGCCCGATATACTCATGCAAAGCCAAATATGAATTATATAAACTGGATATCGTAGGCATAAAACTGAAAAAATCATATTTACGCCCCCGGTCGCATTTATAATCCGTAGGGGCGGCAATTACGGATATTCCTTGACGGTTAAAACAATAAACACTACGTTTAACATGATACGCCGATGTAATTAAAACAACTTTATTAAATCCGAATATTGCCGTCTCACTAGCGTTCTCCCATGTATTACGGCTTCTTGATTCAAGAATAAGCCGCTCAAAAGGAAACCCCAAGGAAACAAACAATCTTCCCGCCGTCAGCGCTTCCGATTCCTGTCCATATTCAAAAACTTTTCCGCCCGAAAAGATAAAAGGCACCTTAAATGTATCCCGAAGCGAGAAGGCGTATAAAACTCTTTTTACAGCGTCCGCCGCAAGGGTATCTTTCCCCGCTCCCGCTTCAGGCGAGCCTTGTATTGTTCCGCCGCCTAAAATCACAACGGCTTGCGGCCAGTCCTTTTTAAATTCGGACGACAAGGGCGGATATGCGTTTTCAAGGGGTTTTAACAACAAATCGGAAACAGGCTGTATCGACAATAAATACAAAAACAACAGGGCAATGACAGGAAAAACTTTCTTTTTTTTAGGCAGGAAAATAACAACAAAGAAAAGCACAACAATAAAACATCCCGGAGGAAGAATTAAATATGTAAAAACCTTTGAAAGAAATATCATTGTATCTTTGTATACTCTCCTACCCTTAAAGGAAGAATGCTTTTCGCAAGCTCAGGGCTTTGTTTAATAGCGTTGTCAATTTCGTATAACGGATAAAGCAGAGGCTCGTT
>Ga0268262_10002485_pt1 | contig 21214 bp, 19 predicted proteins | sample TergutNc150P3_FD_190354 | JGI IMG/M metagenome (GOLD analysis project Ga0268262, IMG submission 190354) | Nasutitermes corniger P3 segment gut microbial community from laboratory colony in Florida, USA - Nc150 P3 (SPAdes) (version 2) | ecosystem: Host-associated > Arthropoda: Insects >... | reverse complement strand
CGCTTACTGCCAATGCCCATTCTGCATTGCTGAGTGCAAAGTTCGGGAGAAAAGAGCTGCCGTTTTTCACGGCTATCATATCTTCGGCGTATGAATCAAAATCCAGAGTATAAGTTTTTGCGCCAGGAGCAAACGAGGACCCAACGCCTAGAGTGTTGCCATTTTTAGCCCATAGCTTTCCAGTAATGGTAGGCGTATTGCTCAAATTTACCGTTAGGGTGGAAGGGTTGTTAATCGCAATGCCGCCCGCTGCTGTATTTTGCACCGTTCCGCCCTTTATTGCGAGTAACTCGCTGTTACTACTACCATTAAAGATTGCCAAATGGATAGTGCTTTGGTTTGTGCCTGCTGATGTTAGAAGTGCATTGTTAGATACAGTGATATCGCCGAGGGAATTGTTGCGAATCGCATTGCCCGTGGTAGCTTTAACCGTTCCGCCGCTTATATTTATCTTTCCATAGGCGTTGTTCCAAACCGCGCTGCCAGAGGTAGCCGAAATCTCGCCGCCGCTTATGGTTATTGGATTATCTTTATTGTTATATATTGCGTAACTCTCGCTTGCTGTAGCCTTGACTGTTCCGCCGCTTATGGTTACCGAACCACCGTTGTTGTAAACCGCTTTGCCACCTATAGCTGTGTTTTCTATGTTTCCGCCTGTTACCGTAAGTGTATTGGTTGTTACAATGGTGCCACCATTCTCAGATGTATTTGCCGATGTGATTTGCGCCTCTCCTGATACGTTGATTTTACTACTACTGCGAACCGCCAGACCTGTTGTAGCCTTGACTGTTCCGCCGCTGATATTTATCACACCAGCAGCACTACCAAAAATATCACCTGAATAGCCATAAACCGCAATGCCTGTCGTAACCGAGACCGTTCCGCCACTTATGTTTATCGCACCAGTGGATGCGTTGCAAATTGCGTAGCCACCATTGGCTGTACTTTCCACTGTTCCGCCCGTTATCACGAGCCGCTCGGCGGTCTCTGAACCGCTACTTGACAAATAAATTATAGCTTTATCACCACCAGAAAGAACGTCGCAAGCACCACTACCGCTGTTTGTAACTTTAGCATCACCAGATACTGTGATTTTGCCAGTGGATCTGTTATAAATCGCGTAGCCTGTCGTAGCCGAGACCGTTCCACCGCTTATGTTTATCGCACCGGTGGATTCGTTGTAAATCGCAGTGCCACCATCTGCTGTGTTTTTTACTGTTCCGCCCGTTATTGCGAGTCGCTCGGCGGTCGCCGAGCTGCTACTTGACAAATAAATAGTGCCTCTAACCGAGTTGCTTTCTGATATCACTATTGCATTGCCAGATACCGTGATTTTGCCTGTGGATGCGTTGTAAATCGCACTACCTGTCTTAGCCGAAACAGTTCCGCTGCTTATGGTTACCGAACCATCGTTGTTGTAAATCGCTTTGCCATCGGATGCTACATTGGCAATATCCCCCGTACTTGTTATGGAAGTTCCGCCTTTCAACAATATTGTGCCTCCAGCGGCAGCGTTATTTGATGAAGTGATTTTTCCCGAAAGGGTAATCATTCCCCATCCGGCTCCAAGGCTACCGTCAAAAGTGATGCTTGCCGAACCTATATCCAAGGTTGTTGTGCCGTTTCCAAACTGAATTTCGCAGTTTGCCCCCTCCGCATCATCTTTAATGGCACTTATAACTGCTAGGATTGCTCCAGTTGAGCCTTCTTCACCAAGAGTGCCGCCGGTTGCGGTAAAGTTCCCGCTGCCGCCAGTGATTGTGTAAGCCTTTTGTGCTTGCGCATAAGCTGCCATTGCAGAAATAGCCAGCAACAGAGCGATAAATTTAGTAGATTTCATTTTTCCTCCGTTTTTAGAAAGTGAAAGCGAAAATAGTTCGCAACCTAATAGTAAGATAAAAATATTCGAGCCGCTATTACATAGCTGGAGCATTTAATTGCTATATTATTCTTTTCAAGGTAGAAAATGAAACTTAGCGTTAAAATTCCTTTATTGCTGGGAATAGTTGTTTTTGCGACTACTGCCGCAATGCTTGTGGTGGTAGAGCTTAAAGTTCGCAGTTCCATAGAACAATCTGCCTTGAATTCTCTAGTTGTTGAAACTGAGGATAATGCGGATTTCTTGAAATCCAAGCTAGATTTGCATACTGAAGTGCTTGCGGAAATTGCTACCAGAATCAGGGTTAGAAGCATGGATTGGAACATTGTGCAGCCAGCTTTGAAAGCTGATGTCGCCCGCATTGGTGCGCTTGATTTGGCTATGATAGATTCGGGAGGGGTTGCTCGTTATGTACTGGGCGATACAACCATTAACGTGAAGGATAGGGTTTACTTTCACAAGGCTATGGCTGGAGAAAAAAGCGTGGAAATGGTAGTTAGCCGCGTCACTGGCAAAGTTGTTACGGTATTTGCTGTGCCAATTAGAAAAACCGAAGATATGAATTCACCTGTCGTAGGCGTATTGCTGGCGCGCAAAGATGGTGCACAAACTCTTTCTAATCTAGTGGCAGAACTAAAAACACCGTACGAAAGCGGTTATGCCTTTTTGATAAACGAACAAGGAACCATGATAGGCCATAGAAATCAAGAATTAGTAAATACGCAGTTCAATCCCGTAATAGAAGCCGCGAAAGATACCTCACTTAAATCTTTGGCAGGGATGGTAACCTCGGCATTCAAGAAAAAAAGTGGAAGAACAGAATACCATTACAATGGTAAAAACCTTGTAGGTACATATTCAAATGTTCCTGGATTCAATTGGATACTTTTCTTAAGCATAGAGAAATATGAAATAGAAAATAAATTATCACAAATAAGCATGGCTATAGCTTTGATAGGTTTTATATGCTTTATAACTGGAGTTATCGCTGCCATAGGAGTTGGGAGGTCCATTGCAAAGCCTGTGATTAGCATAGTTGAAGTTTCTAAAAACATAACTCAGGGCGAAGGAGATTTAACCCAAAGCATTCCTGTGCATTTCAAAGGCGAAATGGGAGATTTGGCTCGCTATTTCAACAAATTAATAGCCACGCTCCGCACCCCCATAAGCGAAGCAAAGGCAACGGTTGACAATTTGACTACCGTTTCCGAAGAATTGTCATATATAAACAGGCAACTTGAAATAAGCCAGACTCATAACACAAAAGAAAATTCGCAGGAAATTTTGCGCATAGGTCAGTGCATACACGAGCTAGCCGCAACTACCGAACAATTAAGGAAAACGATGGATAAATTTAAAGTTTAATCAAAAGAGCTTGTACCGGAAGGTCAGGGAATTTATGCCGATTGAAGCTGTGACAAAAAATCATCTTGTGGAGAAGTTATCTGCCAATAACTTTCTCTCTTTGTACAATTTTAAATATGAACACGGAGATGAGCAATTTAAGCAATTCAATGTGATAACTGGCGATATGGCTTCCGGAAAAAGTTTGATAATGAAATTATTAGAATTCTTCAATAATATCTATACACCATTAATAGGTAAGGATTATAGAGATTATAAAGAATTAGTTGAAAATTTAGAATTTGATAATTTCAGTAAAATGGTCATAATTAATTTTATGATAAGATTTAACCTTAAAGAAAATATGGTATTTGATGTAACTTATTCTTGTTCTTATAAAAAGACAATATTTTCTGTAGAATTATTTAGAAGTTCTCCTAAAGAAAAAGTACAATTGAAAAGTGAATTTCTAGATAAACAATTAAAAGAGTGGAAAAGCTACATAGAATTTTATATTAAAAGTAAAGAAAATACACGAGAAAAAAATAAAGAAAACAAACGAGAATATAACAAATATTTTAAAAATTTTATGAACCAGCAAGAGTTATCTATGCTTAGAAATACCTTGTATAAAATGCTTTCTTCAAAATTTAAGTATCTGTATCCAATTGCCACAATTTTCATCCCAGCCAGTAGAGCCTCTTTAGCTGCCAGATACCCCTTAAATAAAAGAATTGAAGATGATATAGATAAATTAAATTCTAATTTTCGTGATTATTATTTAAATAAGTATGAAAGATTAATTGAATCTATTAAATTTCTTCCAGAAACCAAATATCGCGATAAAATTAATAATATTTTAAAAGCAACTATAAAAATAGATGGAGATATTCGTTTATTTTCTAAAGATGGCAGGGAAGTGGACATTTGCAATGCGTCTAGTGGTCAACAAGAGAGTTTTTATATATTGCTTTTGCTTGAAAAATTGCCTATACTTAAAAAATATTATGGAAACTGCACTATGTATATAGAAGAACCAGAGGCTCATTTATTTCCGCTTGAGCAAAAACTTATTCTTGAATTAATAGCGCAAATATTTAATGATATTAATAAAGCAGGACGCACCCCTATTAAATTTTATATAACAACGCATAGCCCGTATGTATTGAATACCATAAACAATATGCTTATTAAAGGGAATATAATTAAAAATAACGAAAGTTCTATTAAACAAATAGAAAATGATAAAAATACAGAATCTATTCCATACTTAAACTATGAAAACGTATCTGCCGTTTTTATTAATAACAAAGGTAGTGTTGATAAAATTCTAAAAGAATATGGTGGAGATTATTTAATAAATCCTAATGAAATTAACAATATTGATAAATGTCTCAATGATGATTTAAGCAATTTAGACGAGTTGAAAACGAAACTAAAAAGCAAAAATGCCTAATATTTGCCCTAGAATGCATCAAGTGGATGATTTAAATCCTTTGAGTTTAAATCCTAATGATTCCGCACCTAGCTTAAAGCGCATTACTGCAAGTACTATAATAGAACTTAGGTTATTATTAGATTGTATTCATATAAATTATCATATATGTAAAAAATATCCAAATAAAAATACCAGAAAATTATGTATCCTAGATTCTGGATTTTATGCTCATATATATTTTAGAGAAACATTGGCGAGAGAAGATATAAAGCATCATTTAATAATTTTTATTAAAGGAAGTATAAATATATATGCAATTAAAAGATACTTAGAGAATACTTTAAAATTTTTAGAAATCAACAATGAAAAAACCTTTTTTCATATTATATATTATCCTTCTATAGTTTCGGGAATGGGAGTAAATAGACAAAATACATTCAAAGAAGAACAAAGCAAATGCAATGATGAATTAAAAAAATGTTTCAATTATGGCTATGAAGAAACAGAGCCTATCTGCAAGATTTATTTAGCTAAATATGAAGATTACTCTATTGCATTTTCGGGTTCAAATCCAATTACGCTTACTTTGGTGTAGCATAACCATTTAGAAAAAATTTCTACATTTAACCCCATGTGGGTCATAGTACTTCTCCTTTCAACTTTCTCCGCTTTTGCGCAAACTCCGTATTTGCCTGGGGCTAAGATTGAAAAGGGAACAATGCCGCTTATTATGGAACAGGCTGACTCGCTGGCGGCGATGAGAAAAGCTGGGCATTTGTTTTTGCAAGGCAATGTTAAGTTTCGGCACGATTCTGTTGCGTTTGGAACAGAACGTGCTCATTGGGACAGAAATTCCGATGCGGTATATAGCGAAGGCGGTTTTAATTTTAGCTACCCAAAGGGAAACATAAAAGCGGAAAAAGGAAATTATATGCGAAAAAACAGCACCGCCATTGCAGAAGGCAATGCGGAAGCTCGTGATTCTGCTGGCAAGGGGGCGTTTTTTGGCGAAAGGATAATTTATAATCGCGGCACAGAGTTTTTGGAAATTCCATTTAAGCCTCTTGCCCATTATTATTTTATGGAAAAAGGAAAACTAGACACACTTGCCATTAGCTCCAAAACAATGACTTATGACCAGCGTGAGCAAATAGCCATTGCCGCAGATTCTGTTCTAATAACTAGGCGCGAAGTTGTAATTACCGGAGATACAGGCTTCTACAACCAAAAGGATGGTTTTTTGTCCCTTAAAGGAAACCCTATATGCCGCATGAGCGACTATGTTGTTAAAGGCGATTCTATGTTTGTGAAGTTGAATAACAATGAGGTGGAATCTGTTTTGGTGATAAAAAATGCGCACGGTACGCAGCAAACCGCTAATACTGGCAACAAACCAGCTCAATATTCAGAAGTTTTCGGAGACACTCTTTTTTTGGCGGTGAAAAACAACAAGGCTCAAAACTTGTATGTAAATGTTGATGCCAAAGGTTTGTTTTACGAAATGGATTTGCCAGGCTATGTAAACAAAATGAACGGCGACAGGTTGGATATTTCCTTCAATTTAGGGCGAATAAAATTGGCAGAGGTGAATGGCAACGCCAAAAGCCTTGTGTTTAACATAACACCGCAGAGAAAGGTAGATGGCAAAAACGAATCAACCGGAAAATCCATTCTCATAGCGTTTGATTCAACCCAAGTTAGCAAAATCAAGGTAAAAGGGAACTTGGCTTCTGGCATTTATTATGACATGAGCAAAGAGAAAAAGAAGTCTAGCGACTCTTTACCCGAAGCAAGCGTTGATTAAAATCTGGTTTGCGATTTTATTTCTTATCGTTCAACATAACGTGCAGTACACCAGCGATTTTCTGGGCAGCCGCTTCGCTCAACTGGCGTACCTCATATTTCTTTTTTGTCGGATATTTAGACTCTTTTGGCAAAAATTCCGATAAATCTGGTGTTTCACAACCCTTGGGGCGCATCCATTTTGGGCGCTCATTTGTAAAACGCCCATCTGCCGTTAAATATTGCGGACCTGTATTTTTTCCTGACATAGAGAATAATATAGTAATTCAGCGTTTACTAAATTCCCTCTATGCAAAACCTCACAGCAAAGGAAAGATTAGCCATTCCTCCGCAAAAAATGCCGGAGCTGTCACCCGAAGTTCGCTCAAAGACTATGGATGAGGTGGCTATTGGCTATTCTGCCGAAGAAGCAAAGACAGAGGCTTTGAGGTGCTTGAATTGCAAAAAGCCGGGCTGCATAGATGGCTGCCCTGTTCGCATAGACATACCAAAATTCATATCCCATATAGCAGAGGGAGATTTTCAAAGCGCCATAGACAAAATCAAAGAAACCTCGCTTTTGCCAGCCGTATGCGGCAGGGTTTGCCCACAAGAAAAGCAATGCCAAAAAAAATGCGTAGTAGGCGTAAGCCTAAAAGATGTTGAAAAATCAGTTGCAATCGGAAGGCTGGAGCGTTTTGTTGCGGACTGGGAAAGAGAAAGCGGTACGGTTAAAATTCCAAGTGTTAAACCAGAAACAGGAAAAAAAGTCGCAGTCATAGGCTCTGGTCCCGCAAGTTTGGTGGTTGCCGCAGATGTACGCAGAGAAGGGCATTCCGTAACCATTTTTGAGGCATTCCACAAACTGGGCGGAGTTATGCGCTATGGCATTCCAGAATTCCGCCTGCCTAATTCCATTGTGGATAAAGAAATAGAAACGCTGAAAAAAATGGGTGTCCAGTTTAAAACAAATTTTGTAGTTGGCAGAACACGCAAAATTTCCAACTTGCTCAAAAAAGACGGTTTTGATGCCGCATTTATAGGCACAGGCGCAGGGCTCCCGCTTTTTATGGGAATTCCGGGCGAAGAACTGAGCGGTGTTTTTTCCGCAAACGAATTTTTGACAAGGGCAAATTTGATGCGCGCTTATGAGAAGGATTTTGCAGATACGCCGCTCTGGGAAGGAAAGGAAGTCGCGGTGCTGGGCGGTGGCAATGTAGCGATGGATGCCGCCAGAATATCTGTGCGCTTGGGTGCGAAAGTTCGCATAATTTACCGCAGAACAGCCGCAGAAATGCCAGCAAGGGCAGAGGAAATTCACCACGCTATGGAAGAGGGCGTTGAGTTTTGCTACCTGCAAAACCCAAGCGAAATTTTAGGCGATGAAAAAGGCTTTGTTCGCGCTTTGAAAATTGAACGCTACAAACTCGGCGAACCAGATGAAAAAGGCAGGCCGCGCCCCGTGAAAATTGAGGGAGAATCTTTTGAGCTTCCTGTTGATACAGTTTTGGTCGCCATAGGAAATTCCTCCAACCCGCTAATAAGCCAGGGAACTCCAGATTTGAAAGTGAATAAAAGAGGCAATATTGAGCTTATGAATCCAGAAACAAATGCAACATATATGGATAAGGTTTTTGCAGGCGGCGATATTGTGCTTGGAGCGGCAACGGTGATACTCGCTATGGGAGAGGGCAGGCGGGCTGCTAGGGGGATTGTGGAGATGCTTGGGAAATAATTTTTTCAACAACACTCTCAATAGGTACCATTTCCATATCCTTCTGCCCGCGAAGTTTCCACTCAACCTTGTTTTCCGCAAGACCCTTTTTGCCAATGGAAATGCGGATGGGAATTCCCCACAAATCTCCGTCTTTGAACTTAACACCGGGGCGTTCGTCACGGTCATCAACCAGAACTTCAATGCCTTTGGATTCCAATTCTTTTTCCAACTGTTCAGATACTTTTAAAATTGCATCGTCTTTTGCTATTTGCACAATGAGAACTTGAAATGGGGCAATGGAAAGAGGCCATATAGGACCAAAATCATCGTGGCTGTTTTCCACAACGCTTGCCATTAAGCGACCAACTCCAATGCCGTAGCAACCCATTATCGCGGGTTTCACTTCGCCTGCCGCATCGGTGAATGTGCAATTCATGTTTTCGCTGAATTTTGTGCCCAGCTTGAATATATTGCCAAGCTCAATGCCTCTCGTTTCCGTCAATTCCTTTTCGCATTTTGGGCAAAGGCATTCCGCTGCCGCTTCTGCAATATCCACAGTTTCAAAACTGGCAAAATCTCTTTTTGGAATGCAGTGAATAAAGTGATAGCCTTCTTCGTTTGCTCCAACGATTAGGTCTTTGCTTTCGGCTGCTCCGGTGTCTAATATTATTCTACAATTCTTTGCGTTTATGGGGCTTGCATAACCAGAAATCATTCCGCTTGCCTTTATCAATTCCTCTGAGGCTGGGATTAAGGTTTTCACTTTCAAAAAATTTCTCAGTTTTGTTTCGCTCACCTCTAAATAACCCTGAACCAAAGCCACTATCAATTTGCCGTCCACATCAAAAAATACGCATTTTCCGGCATTTTTTTTGTCTGCTTTTAAGAAGGTGCAAACTTCGTCAATGGTTTGCTTGCTAGGTGTTGCAACTTTCTCAAGGTTAGAATTTCCATCAACAGGATGTCGCTTAAATTCGGCTATTTCCCTATTCGCTTGGTAGCCGCAGTGTTTGCAGATAATTAAATAATCCTCTCCGCTCGGCGTGTCTAGCATAAATTCGTGGGCAATTTTACCGCCCATGATTCCTGTGTCGGATTGCACTATAACGGGTTCTATTCCAACTCTGCCAAAAATTTTTTGGTAGGCTTTGTATTCAAGTTCGTAGTGTTTGTCTAAATCCTCTGCCGTGGCGTGGAAGCTGTAGGCATCTTTCATTTCAAATTCGCGCACCCTAATCAAACCGCCTCGCGCACGCGCTTCGTCTCTGTATTTTGTTTTGAATTGGTAGAGCATAAAGGGAAGTTGCTTGTAGCTAGAAAGCACGTAGCGAGCCATATCGGTAATTGCTTCTTCGTGGGTCATAGCCAGCACCATGTTGTGGCTGTTGCGGTCTTTAAAACGGAGAAGCTCGTCTCCTATTGCCTGATAGCGACCAGCCTCGCTCCAAAGCTCGGCGGTTTGCACCACGGGCAAATCCACTTCCATGCCGCCTACGGCGTTCATCTCTTCTCTTATTATATTTTCAATTTTGCGAATAACCCTAAGCCCCAGGGGCAATATGCTGTATATACCCGTGGATAAAGGCTTTATATAGCCGCCTCTCATCAAAAATATGTGGCTCGGCAGTTGCGCATCGCTTGGAATTTCGCGAAGCGTTGCGTAAAAGAAATTTGAGAGTTTCATTCTTTTTCGTTAGACACTACGGATAGCTTGTTCTGCTTGAACTTGTTCATAGCAATGGTTGTGGGTTTTTCTTCCAGTTGAATGAACTTATGGAATGCTTGGTCGTTTATGAATCTGGATTCCTTAGACATCATAACCACAGCTTTAAACGGCGAACCGCCGCATTTTTCGCTTGCGTAAATATCATCCAAATAAACTTTCTGGTCTAGCATAGCCTACCTCGTTTTTGTGTGGGGATAATATAGTAAAATTCCCTCACACCTTGAACTTATCTATAACCTTTCTCAAACTATCCGCTGTTTCAGACAAATCGCTTGCCGAAGCTCTCACCTGCGAAGCTCCTTGGTTGGATTCTTCTGCCACCTTGCTTGCAACAGCCATGTTTTCTTTGATGCCCGTGGTTCCTTTTACCGCCTCTGCGGCATTTTGAGCAATGTCGCGGCTGCCTTTGGCTACCTCGTTAATGGCAGTTGCCACCCGCTTTGCGCCATCGCTTGCCTGCGTTACATTGTCCGCTATTTCATGGGTTCCGCTGGCAACCTCGCCAATGGCAGATGCCACCCGCTTTGCGCCTATGTTTGCCTGCGACACATTATTCGCTATTTCATTGGTAGCCTTGTTCTGCTGCTCAACATGGCCCGCTATTGCCTCAACGCTCAGGTTTATTTTTTCAATAATGCCACCCACATCGTGTATAATTCCAACTGCCGCATCGGTTTCGTTTTGGATGCCTTCTATGCGTTCGGCTATATCGTCTGCGCTTTTCGCGCTCTGGTTAGCGAGTTCCTTTATTTCAGCGGCCACCACGGCAAAACTTTTGCCTGCCGCGCCTGCTCCTGCGGCTTGAATTGTGGCGTTTAAAGCCAAAAGGTTGGTTTTGTCTGCAATTCTCTTTATAACATTGGTAACGTGGCCAATTTCCTTTGCCGCTATTCCAAGTTTGTTCATTGTATTTGTTGCATTTGTGGATTTCACGGTTGCATCTTCTGCGATGTGACGCGCCTCTCCGGCATTGTCTGAAATTTGCCTTATGCTTGCGCTCATCTCTTCAATAGCGGCGGCTATGGTATTCATATTCACAGACATTTCCTCTGCCGCCCCTGCTACCTCGTTTGCGTTGAGGCTCGCCTGCTTGGCTCCGTTTGCCATTGCGTTGATATTCACAGCCATTTGCTCAGTGGTGCTGGCTACCTCGCTTGCGTTAACGCTCGCCTGTTCGGCTCCGCTTGCCATAGCCTTTATATTTATTGAAACTTGCTCAGCCGTGCTTGCGGCATTGCTCACCTGATTAACCGTTTCTTTGGATGTTTCAAAGAGAGAGCTAGAAACCGAAGAAAGCTTATCTGCCGATGCTGCCAAACTATTCACCGTTGTTTTGGTTTCGCCAATCGGGTGCTGGAGCGTATCCATAAGTTTGTTGAAATATCTAACCAAATTGCTTATTTCATCTTTTGACTTGGTATCTATTCTTTTTGTTAAATCTCCTTCACCTTCGGAAATATTTTTAAGGCTGCTCACTATTTTATTTATGGGTTTTATCACCACTATCTTTATATTAATTACATTTGCCAATATAACTAAAAGCAAAAGACCAAATCCAATTGTCACGCTTATCCCAGTTTGAACATTGCTCTTCTCTCTTATCATTTGCTTAATGGAATCTATGCCTATACCTATAAACAAAATGCCTATTGTATTTTTTGTGCCTTGCTCAAAAATTGGTTTGTACAAGGTTATATATTCCTTGCCTAGAATAAAGGCTGCTCCTTTATATTCCCTGCCGCTTTGGATAATCGGATATGCCGCGCCTTTTGAATCTAGCACAGTACCTATCACACGTTTTCCAGCTTCGTTGGTTATGCTTGTAGCTATGCGGCGATAATCATCGTTTTCCTTTACAAAAATAGTAGCTACTACATCCAGTTCAGAAGACATGGAATCCACCACATCATATCTGTACGAAACGTGAACACCATTTGAATCCACGAGCTTTCCATCTTTTAAACTCAAGTTTCCATATTTCTGCATAATCAAGTGCTCAAAAGTAACCATATCGCCTTTGAGTTTTTTTTCGCCCATTGCAATGGCTGTTTGCAAAGCGAGCTGCTGCTTGGAATAAAGGCTTAAATACCCAAGAACCAAAAGCGAAATGAACAAAATCAAAGAAGAAATTCCGATTGTTTTTATAAACAATCCCCGGCCCTTTTTTTCATCACTCATATAATTCTCCATTATAGTATATGTAGGGAATATAGCAAATCTACCCCTTCTCAATCAGAATTTTATGCACATCCCCGTCCATTTGCTCAATGGACAATATCTTGCAGCCCTCGCCCTCGCAAGAGCGCGGAACGTTTTTCAGCGGCTCGCCAGCACGCAAGAGAACCTCCAAAACCTCGCCTTTTGAAAGCCCGTGCAAAGCGACCTTTGTTTTCACAAAGGTCATGGGGCAAACTTCGCCTGTTATGTCCAATTTATTCATCAGGCTTTGAACTTATCTGTGACCTTTCTCAAACTAGATGTTATTCTTGCCAAATCGTCTGCCGAACTGTTAACCTGCGAAGCCCCTTGGTTGGATTCTTTTGCCACATTGCTTGCAACAGTCATATTTTCTTGGATGGCGTTAGTTCCTTTCACCGCTTCGGCGGCATTGAGGGCAATATCGTTGCTGCCTTTGGCAACATCGCTTATGGAGGCTGCCACTCGCTTTGCGCCAACATTTGCCTGCGACACATTGTTTGCTATTTCGTTGCTCGCCTTGGTTTGCTGCTCAACGTGGCCCGCTATTGCTTCAACGCTTTGGTTTATTTTCTCAATAATGCTGCTCACATCGCTTATAACCTTCACCGCCGAGTTGGTTTCGTTTTGAATGCCATCTATGCGATTGGCAATATCGTCTGCGCTTTGGGCGCTCTGGTTCGCAAGTTCCTTGATTTCGCCTGCCACAACGGCAAAACCTTTGCCAGCTTCGCCAGCACTGGCGGCTTCAATGGTGGCATTCAAAGCCAAAAGATTTGTTTTGTCTGCGATTTTTTTGATAACATTGGTAACGTGGTCAATTTCCTTGGCTGCCATGCTGAGTTTATTCATTGTCGCTGTTGCGCCGGTGGATTTCACGGCAGCATCTTTTGAAATGCTGTGCGCTTCGCTGGCATTGTTAGCGATTTGCCTTATGCTTGCGCTCATCTCTTCAACTGCGGCGGCTATGGTATTCATATTTACAGACATCTGCTCTGCCGCGCTTGCCACATTGTTGATATTGACGGTTGCCTGCTCCGCTCCGTTTGCCATAGCTTTGATATTCGCCGCCACCTGCTCGGCTGTGCTGGCGGCATTGCTCACCTGCTTCACCGTTTCTGTGGAAGTATCGGATAGATGGTGAGAAACCGAAGAAAGTTCTTCTGCCGCCGCCGCCATACCGCTCACGGTTGATTTGGTTTCGCTAATGGGATGCTGGAGCGTATCCATGAGCTTATTGAAATAACTCACCAATGTGCCTATTTCGTCTCCAGAATGAATATCTATTCTCTGGGTTAAATCGCCTTCGCCCTCGGAAATATTTTTGAGATTTTTCACTATATTGGTTATAGGCTTAATAACCACCATCTTTATGTTCATTATATTTACGAATATGACCAAAATCAAAAGACCCAATCCAATTACTAGACTTATCCCAGTTTGAACATTGCTTTTCTCTTTTATCATTTGCTTGATGGAATCTATGCCTATGCCTATGAACAAAATGCCAATTACATTTTTTGTGCCTTGCTCAAAAATCGGTTTGTAAATGGTTATATAATTCTTGCCGAGAATGGCGGCTTCGCCTATATAGTTCTCACCGCTTTGAACAGCCGCATAAGCCGCGCCTTTTGAATCTAAATAAGTATCTATGGCGCGTTTTCCTTCGTTGTTGACTATGCTTGTAGCTATGCGGCGATAATCGCTTTTTTCCTTGACAAAAATGGTAGCCACTATCTTCAATTCAGAAGATATGTCATCCACCACTTCATATTTGTAAGAAATAATATTGCCGTTTGAGTCTGTGAGCTTTCCATCTATTAAACTCAGCTTTCCATATTTCAGCGAAACCAAACGTTCAAAAGACAATATATCGCCATTGAGTTTGTCTTTGCCAACAGCGATGGCAGTTTGCAGTGCAAGCTGCTGTTTGGAATAAAGGCTCAGATACCCGAGCAGCCCAAGCGAGGCGAACAGGATCAAGGAAGAAATTCCAATTGTCTTTATGAATAACCCTCGACCCTTTTTTTCAAGGCGATCTTTTGCCATATATTACCTTTTGTTTTAAAATTGCCAATTCATTCTTAAACCGAGTTCTGCCTTCATAGTAGTGCCAAGCTGTGCTTTTTCCTCTGCCGTGTCAAATGTGTATTCACCATAGAGGGTTAATTGCAAACTTTCTGTTAGTGCCCTGGAACCCAAGAGAGAAATCGCAAATTCATCAACACCGTCTTTCATGCTACCTTTAAATGTATTGGCAACGCCTTCGGTAATCTGGGTTTTCTGTGCAGCATCAAGTTGGGGACTGCTATTTGTTATGTTCAAAGCTTCAATGCTGTTTGTTGCACGATGCTTCCAATTGAAAGCTCCGCCAACTGACCAGTCGTTGCTTATCTCATATAATGATTTTAAGCCCGCCGCAAATTCCCAAGTGCTTTTAGTATCTACACTAAAATCTTTTGGCAAGCCAGCAACATAAGCTGCAGCCACTTGCTGCGTAACCGGCGCAATAACACCGTTTAGGTAAGTTTTAGCATTGTTTTCTATGGTATTAAACATTGCTTCTCCAAGAGATTCTTTATTGCAAAGCGTTGACGGTATAGGTCCACCAGCAGCCGCGGGTACTTGTTGACATACACCGAGTATTGCTTGTGGCAAATTCTCTGCTACAGCCTTAGCATACGCAGCTCGCTGGACCATCCCACCAATCACAGGTTTTGCGCTTTCGTCAATCTTTATCTCATTATTGTTGTTTCCGAAAGTACGTTCCACTTCGCCAAACACAGCTACATTCAATTTGTCAAATGTTTTGCCAACTTGGGTTCCCATCCACACACCCCAGCGTCCATTGCCGTAGTTTTCGTAGTTAAATGATATGGGTTGTTCAGCAAAAATCTTTGGGTCTGTTGTTTTGGACCTTACCAGCTCGGCTTTCATTGCAGAAACCCCGCCCAAAAACGCATCAGCGTAAATATCCCAAACCACGGCATCTGCCGGTGAATTTATGGGGCGGAATCCGAGTCCCAAGCGAGCCTGGTGCATACCGGAGCGTTTTATATCGCCATCATAAGTATAGCCAAATGCGCCGCGTAAGGCAAGCCAATCGGTTATGCCAAATCCAAAATCTTCTGTTATGCGCGGAATTGGGTTTTCCGTCTCTTTTGCCCAGTCTTTAGCCTTCATAGCAAGGTTATCGTCGCTTTTCTTATACATCCAAGCAACACCTGTTTTTGAATAAAAACCAAGTTGTGCAGGAGCATAAACAGGATTTTCCACATTACCAGCAGCAAAAGCCGCTGTTGCAAGCACGGCAACAGCCATGAGGGGATTTAGAGTCTTTTTCATTTCAGTTCTCCATTAAATTGTTGAAATGGAATATAGAAAAAGCTTTGGGACAGGGGACAAGGGACAGGGGACAAGGAATAGTGGTTGTGGGTGGAGTGAGACGCTATATGTAGGGAAAATGCATATAAATGTAAACTTTTGTTTGCAAAATTCATTTTTTAGGATTTTTTTTCCCAAAAGTCACGTCTAAGTAGTAGAACCAAAAAATAGGAGGTTTCTATGAAAACAAAAAAAGCTAGGCCTTGCGGCAGCGGCATTCAATTTCTATCTTTAAAGGAGGAAGTTCTATGGACAGCATTTTGAACCTTATAGCTAACTCGCCAAACTTGCAGCTACCACTGCTAGCAGTATTAGGCTTTTGCGGTTATGTGCTGATGAGAAGCCAAATGAGAGAAATGAAGCATTCGCTCAGCAAGCAAATAGACGACCTAAGGCACACAGACTTAGTGGCTATTCACAAACGTATAGACGGTGTTGACAAGCGAATCGACGGCGTTGAGGTTTCCATAAAGGAGCTTAAATCCAACGACCTTGCTCATTTAAACAATACCATCGAAGCCCTGACCTTCACCCTCGAAAAGAATGGCTTCTTGCAAAAAGAAGACAAGGAGTACGTGGATAGAAGGCTCTCCCATTAGCCGCCAACCACGTTCCCAAATACTATACCAAACGCTGATTGACTTGCTAGGCTAGTAGCTAGTGGCTAGTAGCCGTCTCCTAGCGAGCCTGCTACCCGCCTTAGATGAAACTCCTTATTGTTTTTTCCAAATACCATTCCAGTTGTTTTGACCTGTTCCATTATCATTGCTAATTTCGAGATTACCATCTATAAGTTTGATTGTAATAGTCGGTGAATTACTAGAGGTGTGGTCATCTACAATCGTATAGGCATCGTCATGAACGCTCTTAAGCTTCCACCCACCAGATTGGTTACTGGCTGTGAGCGTTGTTGAAGTAAATGTAAGTGTATTTCTGTATGATGATTGATCATCCCTCTCCCAAGTTCCAATAAAACCTGAAGGGAATGTAACATCATCATCATCATCAGCCGCGCATCCTACAATCATAATAATTGCCATTAACAATAATAGCAAAACATATACATTGTGTTTTATTTTCAAACCTTTATATTTCATAAAGATCTCTCCTTTTTACCGTTTTTGTTACCTCATCCAAATCACCGGTAACACGAAGTTTGGCGAGTTTAGTACTATTACTAGGCATAAATATAATAATTTTTTCGGAAAAAGGCAAGAAAAAAATCAAGCGAATCGTGGTTCAGATAATAGTAAATATCATCTCCGCCAGCGGTTCCATCGTTTTTGGGCTGAAATCAAACTTAATGCCGGCGGTTTTAAAAAGCTCCGGCAAGGGTTTTGAAGAACCCAAATTTTCCGCTTTAATCAAGTTTTGCACAGCTAGGTCTCTGTTCTTTTTTGCGTTTGCGTAAATTTGCAAGGCACCAAGCTGGGCAATTCCGTATTCCACATAATAAAATGGAACCTCAAAAAGATGCAACTGCTTTTGCCACAAATATGAGTGGGCATCTTCCAAGCCGCTCCAATCCACTCCGCTGTCAAAACGTTCTTGCAGAGAAAGCCATATCTCTTTCCTGTCTTTTGCGGTGTGCGAGGGGAATTTGTAGAGTTCGTGCTGAAATGCGTCTATAATGGCAACCCAGGGAAAAAGCGAGATTATGTCTTGAAGGGCTTCTATGCGGCTACGGCGAAAATCATCCTCATTGTAAAAGTCTGATAAATCCTCGGCTCCCAAAAGCTCCATGCTCATGCTGGCAACCTCCGCAAATTCGGAGGGAACATCTTTAAACGCAAAAAGCTCTTGCTTTGCCATTGCAAACTGGTGAAAGGCGTGACCGCTCTCGTGCAAGAGGGTGTAAACATCTTGGTTTGTGCCGGCGGCATTCATAAAAATAAATGGAACATTGGAGTCATAAAAGGTTATTTGGTAACCGCCCGGAGCCTTGCCCAAGCGGCTGTCTGCATCTATCAGATTTTCCTTTTGCAAAATTCCATACCATTCTTTCCATTGAGGATTTAAACGGCTGAATAAATTTCCGCATTTTGAAACCAATTCTGCTCCGGTTTTAAAAGGCTTGAGTGCTGTCCTGCCTTGCGGGTCGCAGCTCAAATCCCAGGGGCGCAGTTTTGAGAGGTTCATTTTTTTTGCCCTTTGCTGCAAAATTTCTCTTTGCAAAGGCAAAATTATTTTCTCAATGCTTTCGTGAAAATTTTTGCAATCCTCTGGGGTGTAGTCAAAGCGGTGCTTGGCTTTGAAAATGTAGTCTATGTAGTTTTCGTAGCCAGAATTTTTTGCTATTTGAATGCGGAGAGAAAAGAGTTTGTCAAAGGCTGCATCCAAGGCATCGGCATCTTGCAGGCGGCGTTTGGTGAGCAAATGCCAAGCCTCTTCGCGTTCTTCCCTGTTTGGGACTTGCAAATATGGAACCATCTGCTGCATGGTTTTTGTTTCGCCTTTGTATTCAACGCTCATAGCCCCTGTGATTTTTTGATATTTTTGGATTTCTAAATTCAGTTGAGTTTCAAGAGGGATGTTTTCTTCCCTGAACAATTCCAAATCCGTACGCACCGCTTTGAACCAATTTCCAAATTCACTTTCTAAATCGTTTAAATTTTTGTGTTCAATAAGTTTCTTCTGCAATTTTTCATTTCTTTCGCTGATTATGGGGTCTATATTTGAAACAAAAAACTCATAAGCCTCAGCAGCCTGCTTGTTTGTGGTGTCGCAGGTCATTGCAACATAGAGACGTGCACTCTCTTCTGCCAAAATGGAGGAAAGTTTGCTCCAATCCAAAATCCATTTGCGCAAATCTTCTGCGTTTGAAATTTCTCTCTGTTCAAGCTGCGTGAACTGGCTTTTGACCCATAATTCATTTTGCATTTGGGTTCTTTTCTCTCAACTTCTTTGCCAAATCGCGCAAATCCAAAATTTTGTGTTCTTCTTTATGCTGCGAAGCGGAGCGCAATGCGGCTTTGTTCTCTATGGCTATTTTTCTATATACTTCGTCTCTATGAACTGTTATGTTTTTCGGCGCTTCTATGCCTATTTTAACAAAGCCTTTGTTATCCATATCGGCTATCAAAATTTTCACATTGTCGCCTATCTGTATGCTTTCGCCTATTTTGCGGGAGAGTATTAGCATTAGATTACCTCCGCGAAAATTGGTTCCGTGTGGGAATACAACCCATCGTCTAGCATAAGCTGAACTGCTTTGTATTCATTTACATTGAACATTATTGGCGATGCCAAATTAGCGGTTGATTCTTCGTAGTTTGCATTTAATGTCACAATAACCAATATGCGTAAATCTTCTTTTTTATGAATGTTCAGAGAATTCATGTGCTCTTTTGTGAGCCTGGGTGCATAGTCTGGCTTAAAAAACATCGGATTAACCACTATAAAGCGAACATCAGGATTTTCTACGTTAACCAACCATTCAAGAGGCTCAAGCGCTTCGTCTTTCTCTAAACGAAACTTGCGAAGCCCCGGAAAACCCGGAAAACCCGACTCAAAAACAAAATTTCTTTTTTGATCCATAATGGGAATGTAGAAAATATAACAAAAAATAAAAAAATAAACCCAATGGGAAATAATAAATTATATTTACTACTAGAGTTTCCCCTTATCTCGGAGAATTTATGACTTCAATCAAAGCTTTGCGAGTAGCCTGCGTATTATTGGCAGGTATGGTAATTTTCAGTTGTTCTGGGGATTCTGGCGGGAATTCAGGGAACAAGCCGGAGGTCGATAAAGGAAACCAAAAAATTACCGTAGACAAAACAAATGACGGTCATGAAGTTTTGGTTTTTGAAGAAGGCTATTTGGATAACGTCCTTATTAGGATTGATACAACGGAAATAAATGATTCCAGTTTTAGCGGCACGGCGATATTCAAATTTGCCCGTCCAGAAGATATACCGAATGTTGGCGACATTATAGCTTCTCAACCAACTACCAATGCCCCAAATGGATTCCTGCTTAAAGTTCTCGGCGTATCTACGGTAAATGAGAATACTGCAATTGAATATAGGTTTGCCAGCCTGGAAGAAGCCATTGAAAATGGAGATATTGAAGTAGATGTGAAATATGACTTTGACGAAAATGGCAATTTAATAAAAATAACGCAAAAGGAAAGCATTGATAAACTTGATGGAAAAGGTCCCTTGAAGAAGGTCGCGGCAAAGCAAATAACAAATAGTGTTAAAATTAATGATAATATTACAGTAGAAGCTATTACTGAATATAGCGTTACATTACACGCCAGTTATAAATTCAGATGGTTTAAAGCTGACTTGGTAAGTGTATATATTAAGCCGAATATGGATTTGACTCTAAAGACTACGGCAACCGGAGATGTAAATTTTACAAATTTGAAAAGGATATATGATCTTGAGCTACCGCCGGTGTGCTTTTGGATTGTATGCTTCACAAACAGCACTTATTTAGACTTGAAAACTGCTGGAAATGCTAAAATAGATGCACTAAATGAGATAACCACTAACTTGAGCGGAAAATATGGCTTTGATTATTCAGGAAGCTATAGCTTGATTTCAGAAACTAACCCCCCTAACTTTAATCTTCACATGGAACAATCTGTGGCTGGAAATTTGCAGGTTGGTACTCTTATAGGATTTAAATCGCTACTTTATGGCTTCACTGGTTTTAGTGTTGACGTTGGTCCAGTTTTTGAATTTAATGGTGACAAAAACTTTGCCGGATCGCGTGATTTTACGGAAAATGGCTTTGAAAGAGACAATGCCAAAGTCAATTTAGATTTGTTGTTTGAACTAGGAATAGGTGCTGAATTTCTTTGGATTAAACGTAGATGGCCAATAGAAATATCCAGAACAAACGTTAAGAATTCCAAATTGCTGCCTTCGTTTGACGAGCCTCAAATTGTATTCTCCAACGACAATAAGTTTATTTCCGTTGTTTCTGCAATTAAAAAAGAAGACTTGGGATTCAGGGTTAAGAAATATGGCATTTGCCTTGAGCAAACCAAAGACGATTGCATAAATGGAAATGGCAACAGAAAAATTTTCGATGAAGGTGTAAGGGAAATAAATAAAAAATATACCTTTATTGCAACTTTTGAGAATATTGATAACAAAATATCCTACAGAATTATTCCCTTTGTTGAATCTGGCGTAGGAACCTATTACGACAAAGCAATTGAAATTCCAGCCAGCTCAAGCAACAGCGGAATTGATAACGATATTCCTGTACCATACGGTGATGAGACTTATGAGACGGTTAAAATTGGCACACAAACTTGGATAGCTAGGAATTTGAATTACAACGCACCTGGCAGCCGATGCTATAATGACGACCCAGCCAATTGCGCTAAATACGGCAGGCTTTACGATTGGGTAACAGCTATGTCTCTTGAGTCAAGTTGCTATTCCACTTCCTGTGCTTCGCAAATAAGCGCGAAACACAAGGGAATATGCCCTGTGGGTTGGCATATACCTAGCCATGCTGAATGGACTGTATTAACGGATTTTGTTGGTGAGAACTCGGCAAAAAAATTAAAAGCAAAAGACGGTGGATGGCCTAAGGGTAGCGGTGGCGGTCCAAACGGTGTTTCTTGGAGTTATGACTATAATGGCACTGACGATTACTGAACCGGCCCAGAAAAAAAGTATTGTAAGTTAAGACACAATATTAAGCATTAAGGAGTAGTATTATGTTTGAACCAACGAATCGCAGGCTTTACACCAAGGAATTCAAGCAGGACGCGTTGAATCT
>Ga0268262_10002484_pt1 | contig 21233 bp, 13 predicted proteins | sample TergutNc150P3_FD_190354 | JGI IMG/M metagenome (GOLD analysis project Ga0268262, IMG submission 190354) | Nasutitermes corniger P3 segment gut microbial community from laboratory colony in Florida, USA - Nc150 P3 (SPAdes) (version 2) | ecosystem: Host-associated > Arthropoda: Insects >... | reverse complement strand
AAAAAAAGGAGTTTTTATGGCCATTACCAAAGTTTGGTTGAATGAATCTGAAAATGAGTGCTCAATGTGCGGGGCTTGCGAAGCGACATGCGATGCTGTTTTTGAAGTACCCGAAAAGATGGTAGTTAAAAGCGGCGTGGATTTTTCCACTTATGAAGCAGAAATAAAGGAAGCCGCAGATAGCTGCCCGGTTGGCGTTATAGCTTTTGAATAGGCTTTTTTATGACAAAATTGGTAGGCATAGTTAGCGGCTCTGCATCTGACAAGCCCGTTGTGGATAAAATAACCTCTGTTTTGGATGAACTTGGCATTGCTTGGGAATATAATGTTCTCTCTGCTCATAGAACACCTAACAAGGTTGCTCGTTATTCAAAAGAAGCTCAGGGTAGAGGCTTGGCAGTGCTAATTGGCGTTGCTGGTCTCTCTGCTGCATTGCCAGGTTGCCTTGCTGCTCACTCAACGCTTCCAGTAATTGGTGTTCCCTGCGATGGCGGGTATCTCGGCGGCGCAGATGCTCTTTACTCTGTGGCTCAAATGCCTCCTGGAATACCTGTGGCCGCAGTTGGCATAAATAATGGTAAAAATGCGGCATATTTGGCGGCCTCCATTCTCTCCATTTCTGAGTCCGAAATAAGAGAAAAATTGCAGGCTTACAGAAAAAGCTTGGGCGACGAGTAATATGCAAAAAAATACTTACGAAAGCCCTTTGCTTTCCAGATATTCTTCAGATGAAATGCTGTTTTTATTTAGCCCGCAGTTCAAGCACCAAACTTGGCGCAGGCTTTGGATTTTGCTTGCCGAAGGCGAGCGAGAACTTGGGCTTCCAATAACCGAAGAACAAATAGCAGAACTCAAAACTCACGAAAGCAATATAAACTGGGAAGAAGCCGCTAAAGAAGAAAAACGCCGCCGCCACGATGTTATGGCTCACATACACGCTTACGGCTTGCAGGCTCCAAAAGCAAAGGGAATAATACACCTAGGCGCAACAAGCGCTTATGTTGGCGATAACACCGATTTAATCCAAATGCAACAAGGCTTAATTCTCATTCGCCGCCGTTTGTGCAGAGTTATAGATAATCTCTCAAATTTTGCCTTGGAATATAAAGATATGCCAATTTTAGGGCGTACACATTTTCAGGCAGCACAGCTAACAACCGTTGGAAAAAGGGCGGCGCTTTGGGTTCAAGATTTGCTAATTGACTTAGAAGAAATAAATCATTTAATAGAAATTTTGCCATTCAGGGGTGTTAAGGGAACAACCGGAACCCAAGCCAGCTTTATGGAATTGTTTAATGGCAACCACGAAAAGATTAAAAAATTAGATGCTTATGTTAGCAAAAAAGCGGGCTTTAAAAAAGTTCTTTCAATAACAGGGCAAACATATACTCGCAAATGGGATTATATTGTGAACAACGCTCTAGCATCTCTTTCAACAAGCCTCAGTAAATTCGCAACAGATTTGCGCATAATGCAGGGGCTTAAAGAAATGGAAGAACCCTTTGAAAAAGACCAAATTGGCTCCTCTGCAATGGCATACAAAAGAAACCCAATGCGTAGCGAGCGCATAAGTTCGCTTGCTCGTTTTGTAATTGCTTTGCCTCAAAGCACCGCATTCACACAAAGTACTCAATGGTTTGAACGCACCTTAGACGATAGCGCAAACAAAAGGCTTGCCATTCCCGAAGCATTTTTGGCAAGTGATGCTATGCTCATATTGGCAGAAAATGTGGCAAAGGGAATTGTTGTTCATTCAAAAATTATAGAAAGGCACATAAATGAAGAATTGCCATTTATGGCAACCGAAAACATTTTAATGGAAGCGGTGAAAAAAGGTGGCGACCGCCAAATTTTGCACGAAGAAATCAGAAAACTCTCTCAACAAGCAGCACACACTGTTAAAGAAGAAGGCAAAGACAACGATTTGTTAGAGCGCATATTATCCAGCGAAAAATTTGCCCTTGATAAAAGCGATTTGAAACGCATTTTGGATTTAAAAAAATTCATAGGCAGAGCACCAGAGCAAACCGAAGAATTTGTGAATTTGGAGGTGAAACCCCTTATTGATTCTTTTGATGACTGGAAGAATGTTGGTGGTGGAGAGGTGAAGGTATAGTAGCCACTTATTAACTCTGAATTTCGCTGTGGCGTTCCCCCCGTTAGCTCTCCGAGCGGAAAAAACGGGGGGACGAATGGTGATTTTTGTTAAAAAAATCTCCATTCAAGGGGGGAATGCTGATTGGATAAAATTGAGGTTGTGAGTTAATCAGCATTTACTATAAACTCACAACAAAAATCCACGCCTTGCATATAACTCCTTTTCAACTCAAAGTTTTTTGGGAAGTGGTTGGCGGGGTAGGAAAGCCCATTTCCGAGCCTCATCGGTGATGTCCAGAGCAAGAATTTTTGAAAGGAGTTTGGAGTGGAGAACAGATTTTCGGCAAGGCTTGCGCCGGCTTCTACCAATATATGGTGCATTCCTTTTTCTGTGAAATTTTGCATCATGGAATTCCAATTCTCTTCAAAAGTACCGCCATTGAAATTGCTTTTGCTGAAAATGAATTTTTGCGGATTTGCACCCTTCACATCTCTAACAGTTAATTGTGGTTTATCGGATCGAAAAGTTCCGCCGCCAATTACAACCATATCGCAAAAACTCCGCAGCCTGTGAAGTGCCGCCCTAGATTTTTCGCCTGTGATTTTGAGCGGGCTTTTATCGGTGTTTGCAATAAAACCGTCCATTGTTTGGGCTATTTTTAGAGTTACAAAAGGGGTTTTGTTTTTCACAAACCAAAAATAAGATTCATAAAAATTATCCACAAGCCCATCTAAATTTTCTTTTACGGTTTCAATTCCAGCCTCTTGCAACTTCTCTATGCCTTTTCCGGCAACTTCTGGATTTGGGTCTAAATAGCCGTAATAAACCTTTTTTATGCCTGAGTTTATTATTTTATCTGTGCAAGGCGGTGTGCGACCATAGTGGCAACAGGGTTCCAGAGTTACGTATAAATCCGCGCCTTTTGCGTTTTCGCCTGCGTTTTTCAAAGCGACTATTTCTGCGTGTGCATTGCCTGGTTCTTGGGTATAGCCCTCTCCAACTACCTCACCATTTTTCACAATAATTGACCCTACCGCTGGATTAGGACGGCAGTTCTTTATCGCATAGGTAGCGAGTTCTAGAGCACGGAGCAAAATGAGCTAATTTGTGACGTTCACAAATGCCATTCGCGTGAATACCAGCACAAACAAGGATACTGTTTCCACAACTCCAAGCACCATAAGGTAGTTCGCAAAGCCTTTGCCTGTTTCGTTCAGGGCATCTGCTGCGGCTGCGGCTGTTGTGCCTTGAAAGAGAGCAGAAGCTCCCATGCCAAGGCCACCAAAAATGCCTGCGCCAGCATAAGCAGCCCAGTTTTCGGGGTGCTCTGCTACTGCGTTATTTACAAAAATCAGCATAATCATGCCGTAAATGGTTTGCGACATAGGCGCACCCACAAATACCAGCAAAGTGAAAAGAGCTGTTTTGCCTTGGGCATAAGACTTTTTCCACGCACCGATAGCTGCACAACCAGCTTTGCCAATGCCATAGGCAGAGCCAGCAGCAGATATGCCAAGAGCTGCGACTGCACCTATTTCACCAAGCGTTTTCATCAAATGTGTTTCCATTGCATCCTCTTTGTTAAAGGGTTAAACGTTTTTCCTGAAAGGCATATATGGTCTTCCGCTCCACTCTACACCCACACTGTTTGAAAATTCCAAAGTATTCAAGCGCACGGCGTGAACCGCTACGCCCATAGCCGAAAGCGCTATATTCAAAGAATGAACTAATAAAAGAATTAAAGCCGCGCAAACAGAACCCACAACGGAGCCAAACATGGGGGCAACCATTCCGTTAAAGGCATTTGCCACGCTGTAGCCTGCCATTCCAACCGCAAACAAACGGATATAGCTTATAACATCCACAAGGTTGCTAACCAAATTCAGAGGCAGCATACCTACGCTGAACCAATCGGATTTCATAGCCGAACCTATTACAATAAGCACGGCTCCGGCAATGCCCAAATAAAGGGCTTCTTGCGGAAAAACGCGCCCCAGCACCAAATTGCAAACCAAAAAGAACATCATCCAAGTTGTGCAAGTCCAACCTACTTGCGTGACTACTGCTGCTTTGTTGTCTCTGTTGGCAAAGGCATTCCATACGCGGGCTATGGTTAAATGAATAACTGCCAAATTAAAACAGAGAAATTGAGTGTTGTTGTCATCGCGAACCCAGGCGGCAAAATCCTTTAACCCTTGGGGAGACCAAGATGCCTTGCATATATCCAGAACAGCAGGAACCACCATAACATCGCCTTCTCTGAACAAGCCCAAAAAGCTCGCATTCAAAAAGCCCCAGATTATTGTGCAACCGCTCATCAAATAGAGGAACTGAAATGGATAGCGCGGGGCATTCTTTAATTTTTTTGAAGCGATAAAAGTTATTGCAGCAAAGAGCAAGCCGTAAGCGACATCGCCCACAATCATTGCAAAGAAAATGCTAAAAAAGCACAGGAACACAGCACTTACATCTATTTCTCGGTAGCCAGGGTTTATGCCTATAACATTGTAAAGGGCATCTATTGGCTTAACCATTTTTTTGTGCTTTAAGAGAGTGGGAACGGCTTCTTCTTCTGTTGGTTCCGTAGCGGAAATTCCCCAGCCATTTTTTGCGGCGAGTTCTTTTAGAGATTCCAGCTTTTCTTTTGGGCAGTAGCCTTGAATAAAGCAAACTCCTATTTCTGAGCGCATTCCGGCTTCTGCAGATGTAAAGGCAAGTTCATCAGAAGCCTCTACCACAAGCTCCCCTAATTTCTTTTTTTTGCTCGCGTAAGCTTTTAATTTTTTTCCACACTCTTCAATGGTTCCGTTTGCGTTTTCAATGTCTTGTTTTAGCGCTTTCACGGATTTTGGGGGCAGGGATATTTCGTTGTATGGCAAATCTATCGGTTTTTTGCTTATGGCTGCAAAAAATACCTGACCGTTTTCCTTTTTGAACACTTTAATTACAATATCGTCGCCTGCATCTTTGAATGTTTTTTCTTCTGCAATTTTATAAACTTTTTCGTCTGCGACATAAAGTTTTATGTTTATGCCGTGTTTAATGAGTTTTCTCACCTTGTGAGGGTCAAATTCGCCAAAAGCCTCAACCCTCTTTAATTCTGAGGAGCTTAGAGCCAAGGCTTCTTGTGCTTCTTTTCTGCTCTGCATAATTCCATTTATTTGAGCGAGCAAATTGTGCTCGTCTATTGCATTTTCGGAAATAGTGCTTTTTCTATAAGAAATGGCTTCAAAAACTTTTTGGGCATTTGCAAAAGCGGTTTTGGCAGCAGTTACCTTTTCGCTTTCTGGGGTTTGAAGGGGCAAAATGTGCAACAAGCCCCATTCTCTAAGGGTGTTTAGAGTTTTCTCTTTGCTTGCATCTGTGGCTGCAACCACAATTCTGCTCATTTTAGTTACCATAGGGGGAAATATAGTAAATTCCCCCCTTAAATGGAGATTTTTTTAACAAAAATCACCATTTGTCCCCCCGTTTTTCCGCTCGGAGAGCTAACGGGGGGAACGCCACTGCGAGATTCAGAGTTAATCAGTGGCTACTATAGTAAAAAAACCTACTTAATGACCCCTATTCGGAACCATTTTTCCTTTTTTTTACCGCTTTTAAATGCAACGGTTAGCCTTGCGCTGTAAATATCGCTGCCCAGTTTTGAGAAATCCAAGCCTTCTTCGTTGCTCAGATTTACGCTTGAAATGCTCTTGCTGAATACCCTATGACCGGTTATATCAAAAATATCCAAAGAGGCACTGGTGGCAGGGTTTAAAATTCTAAATCTCGCAGTTGCCTTGCCTCCCCTCACAGGGTTTGGGAACACAAAAAATTCCTCTATTTTATCTTCGCTAGGTGCTGCTTTTTGTTTTGGCTTGTATTTCTTCGCTTCGGGCAAATAAAATGCACTTATGTAGCCCCTGTGTTTGGCAAATAGGTAGTTATCATTGTGAAGGTAAAGGAGCAGGGTATCCGGTTTATCGTATTCAAAAGTCCCTGCGGCAAGAGGGAATCCCTCGCTGAGCAGTTTGCCTTTGCTGTTCACCGCTAAAATCAAGCCGTTGTTTGCAGGAACCAAAATGTAAAGCGAATCTTCTTTTCCTGTTAAAGCGATTGGAATTGGCTTTGAATTGAAATAAGAAAAAGGCTCGCCATTGGAGAGAACTGCCGGAAAATTCGGCAAAGGAACTCCATTTGAATCAACTATATAAAGCCTGTTGTTTCCCAAGTAAATGGAATCGCTATTTATGGGTATGCGTTTGAAATCAGATGTTTTTGATTTTGCAAAATCTTCGTCTGTGGGTGTGTAGGGCCATTCCTCTTTTGAGATAGCTTTTGCATATTTTCCAATCCATTCTATTGAAACTGGAATTTTTGGTGCTCTCCAATTTGTAACGCTATCGCCCGTGAAAGCATTAAAAGTTTTTTCTGGCTTTGCATCAATTGGTACGTTTGCTGTTATTTTCAATCCAGAATATCCACCAAAGGTAGAGGCTGTGTTTGCATATCCAGAAGGCTCTATTGAGAATGTGGTATCTGTTTGTTTTTTTCTTTTATGCGGAATTAAATCGCTACCAGAACCGAAATAAAAAACGCTCTCTCCACCGCTTTTAAATTCCTTGCCAAGCCCCAAAACTCCATCTGCCTCAATTAAAGATATGCCAAATTGGTGATCTTTGAAAGTGTCGCCATTCCAAGCATTCACTGCGCCATAAGAGAGAATGCTATCTATATACCATTTATTCACGTGCCAAGCAACTATGCCGCTCGCAGGCAATGCAGCATCCACTTCTTCTATGGATTCTATCACTGGCTCATCGCTTTTGAAAAGAGAACTCAGGCTATCAACCGATATTTCAACTGATTTTCCCCCTTCTATTTTTAGTGAAATTTTCCCGTCGCTTCTATATGTTCTTTGCCTGTTTTCCAGCAAAATATATTCGTTGTTGTTTATGGGAATTTTCACTATTTGCGGTGTAGTGCCACACATATCATAACCTGCGGCACAAATTTCAACGCTCTCTTTTTTATTTATTTCCTTAACGCTTGACCACCCTTTGTAAGCTCTCATCCATGCGCTTGGCAAGCTGGGGAAAAACCCGTTTCCGGCATTGCTGCCTGCAAAATCCATTCCGTCAAAATATCCAAGTCTTGAAAATCCTTTCACCACATCGTAAGAATAGGGGAGCCCAAGTTCGCGCCCTATTTGGCTCGTTATTGTTCCGTTAATGCCCCAATATAAACCGTCTTGCGAAGCGGTTTCGCTAACCACCATCACAGAAAACACGGAATCTGCTTTGCTAACTTCAAATCCACGCCAAAAGCATACCTGCTCATCGCACCAAGTGCTATCTACATAAGCATCTATAAAATCGCCAGGTGTGTTTGCACCGCGGCTACCCAAGGTTCCGCCATCGACAAGGCGCGAAGCACCTGCGTGAACTATCAAAATAGCTCTTTTGCCATTTGAAGAGGAAAAAGAAAGTGGGTTTGCAGGGTCTTCTTTTGCGAGTTTCAAAACATCATTCACAAAACCCGCATAATCCACCGCTCTTGAAGAATCAAACTCCGCCAGTTTTTCGCCTTTTTTGCGGCTTCGGTTGTAGTCTATTATGTGTTTAGATAGTTTGTAAGGTTCTTTGGTTTTGGGATAAACTTCCGCATTTATTGAAACATTGTTATCGCTTGCCTTTTTGAAATAATTCTCTGCAAATTTTATATGGCTAATCCAACGCTCCTCGCTATCATTTGCAAATGTTCCATTGCCCGTAGTCAGAGAATTATCCGGTTCCTCTTTTTTGAACTCAACCCTCAAAATGCGAATATCAAGCGTTTCTGCTGCGAAAATATAAATGTTAGCTAAAAATAATATAAGTATAAATGCTGATTTATATCCTTGCATATTATACCGATTTTTTGAATTCGTCTTTTTCAGATGCACTGAGTACCTGTTCCAAGGTGGTTACGCCGGTTAAGGCTTTTTCCATGCCGTCCATGCGCAACGTATTCATTCCTTGTGTCATGCAAATTCTTTTTATTTCGTCACCGCTCGCTCTCCTTAAAACCAAATTGCGGACTTCTTCGCTGGGAACCAAAAATTCATAAATGCCGGTACGACCTTTGTAGCCTGAGTTCTCGCACCTATTGCAGCCTTTGCCTCTGTAGAATTTAATGTGCGGCGGAATGTGCAAATCTTTTCTAACCTCTGGGTCTATTGTTGGATCTTCGTCTTTGCAGTTGGGGCAAATTCTGCGTACAAGTCTTTGAGCCAAAACGCCTTTTATTGCAGTTGCCACAAGGAAGGGTTCTAGCCCCATTTCCAGCAAACGAGGGAAGGCACCAGCTGCATCGTTGGTGTGCAAGGTGCTGAACACCAAATGACCCGTCAAGGCGCTTTCTATTGCCATGCTCGCCGTTTCTTTATCGCGCATTTCGCCTATCATAATAACATCGGGATCTTGACGGAGAATAGCCCTTATTCCAGAAGCGAAGGTGAAACCTGCGGCATTGTTTATTTGTCCTTGATTAACTCCTTCAATGTTCATTTCCACAGGGTCTTCCATAGTGGTTATGTTTATGGTGCTATCCAATATGCGGCGAATGGCAGCGTAAAGTGTTGTTGATTTACCAGAACCCGTTGGACCGGTTACGAGCAAAATTCCGTTTGGCAGGTGAATTGTATAATCAAGTTCCTTGAACACGGATTCTCTAAAGCCCATTTGAGCAAGTTCTATTTGACCCGAATTTGGGTCTAAAATACGCATAACTATTTTTTCCATCACTCCTCTTTTGCGCAGAGAGATGGGGAAAGAGCTAACACGCAAATCCACTTCCTTGCCGCGAAAGCGTACGGTGAAACGACCGTCCAAGGGTTTGCGTTTTTCTGCAATATCCATGCGAGACAAAAGTTTTACCCTAGATAGAATTTGAGGCATTAAGCGAGCCGGAATTGGCGGCATAACGCTCAAATCGCCGTCTATGCGAATGCGGAGTTTCAAAAAAGTTTCCTGGGGTTCTAAATGTATATCAGAGGCTTTACGCGCAATGGCATCTTGGATAATGGAGCTAACCAATTTAACGACCTGCTGTCCTTCTTCGTCTGAGAGCTGGTCTTCATTGCTGGACTCCTCCTCTTTGTTCACAGTTTGCAGGTCTTCGGATTCGTTGAGCTTGGAAAGCTCTTTCATAGCCTCGCCGCTCGCGTGACCCATGTAAATTCTGTTTATCGTTTCTTGAATGTCTTTTTCGCTTGCCATCACAGGATTTATTTCTTTTTGAACTTTAAATCTTATGTGGTCAATGGTTCTTTGGTTGCTCGGGTCGTGCATGGCAAGGGTTAGGGTTTTGCCCATAACCGCAAGAGGCACAACTTTATATGAACGGCAAAAATCCTCTGGCAAAAGATGCGTGACTTCTGGTGAAACGGATATTTCGCTTAAATTTGCTGTTGGAATTTCAAGCTGTGCAGAGAGAATCTCTATCAAACGCTCTTCGGTCATAAAACCGAGTTGCATAAGCATTTTGCCAAGACGCAGCCCCGTTTTTTTTTGCTCTTCAAGTGCTTTGTCGCGCTGTTCTGAGGTTATGTAGTTCCTTTCTACAAGCAATTCACCTATGCGCTTGTGTTCCTTATGCTGCAGTTGCTCACCGAGTATAAGGGTCATTTGCTCTTCGCTTACAAAGCCAAGACGCGTTATTATTTTGCTTATGTGTAAACCGGTGCGCTGTTGTTCCTTGATTGCATGGGCTAATTGATGTTCGTCTATCAGCCTTTTTTGTACAAGAATTTGCCCAAGCTGCAATCTAGGATCTGCCATCCATTACCTCATTTCGTTCTATATACTCCATACAATTCCACAAACTCGTGTTGGTCGAATTTTTTAGATTTGAGGCTGCCACCTGGACCTTCTCTGTACCTTATTTGCCAATAGAATTTGGTGACTGCCACATAAGCACCCGTTCCCACAAACCTGTTTTTGTTGGTTTTCAAATCCCATGCCAAATAGAAACCGTATTCATTGCCCAAGCAATTATTTCCATAGAGATAAGCACTGCTCCCTGGCTGACTTGACTCAAAAACTCTGTCTGAGCAGTTTGCCGTAACAGGGTCTCTGTGCGCGGTGTAATTGCCGAGATTGGTGTGATAGTATACGCTGGCATACAAACTTATGGCATTGGCAATGTTCTCCTTATTATCAATATCGAGCTTTCTGCCAAGCGAATCTCTGCAATCATTTTCAGAGCAATAATTGGTCAAAAAGTCATCTATTTCGTCTTTTTTAATACCAGAGAAGACTGCTCCTACTGAACTCGGGAAGTTTCCACCTGCCTCTTTTGCAGTCGTGCCTTTTGGTACAGGCAAAAATTCAACGACACTGCCTTTGGTGGTATCGTATAAATGACCATCAGCCCATTTTTTTGCATCATCGCTCATCCAATCAGCGCATACCTTTCTACGACCTTGGACTGTGCATATTTTGCCTCTATCCGTGAAAACTCCTCCAAACGGCGGATCTTCAGGAGTCGTCTCTTTGTTTATTCCAGCTATTACCACTTTATCTTGTTCATAGCGGTTCTTTCCGGTTATAAGCACTCCTCTTTCCCTGGGATTTGCAGTATTGCCCGCTGCATCGTAGAACACATCAAACCCATCTTTTATAGGAGTTCCATCTATTTTAGAGGAAGGCGGACGAATTTTTACCCAGTCGTCTGCTTTTGGCATGCGAGTTGTCTCATCTTCATTTATCTTGTAAGCGTAATAAATCAACTCAACAACGTCATCACCTTTGACTGCATCCTCATAGTAATCTTTGGGCTTTGCCTGATTGTTTGGCATATAGTATGAGGAATAGGATACATCTTCGCCTTGGGGCAGTTCCCATGTTTTCCAGTTTAAATTATCCCATTTCAGGCTACGTCTATCGCTTTCAGCAATACCTTTTCCTTCGGAGCATTTGGATTTTGGCTGCTGGCTATATTCAAAACAATAGCTGAATGGATTTCTAATTGCCAAAGAATTATTTTTGTCTGAGCCAGGAGCTGCAAATATAGGCTCGGACAAAGTGACTCTTATCGATTCGCGGCAAGAATCGTCTTTGCTCGTGCCGCATTTCTTTTCGCTTTCCACTTTGTACACAGCTTTCACCACAATTGGCGGAACCCTATCCAACACCTCTGCATCATAGCCATCTTTGCTCCACATAAACCCGTTCGGGCATTGCGTCCCTGATATGCACTGGTTTTGGTCGTAGTATGGCGTGTAGCTTGAGAGCTTGCCTTTTCCTGAATTGTAGCCAGCTGTCGTGATATTTTTGGAGAAAACCGTGACAGAATCTGATATGACTATGAGGTTAGAGTCCACTAAAAATTTTCCCCAATATGCACTATTTTTCTTAAAGAAAGCATCGTTGTACAGATTATCCCTAACATAATCTCCATTTTTTAGGTTCTCTGCGGTATAATCAGGATGGTGGAAAGCAACTGTATATCCTTGTTCCCAAGTGACCTCTACGAGAATAGGGAACAAACTGCTATCAATTTTGTTAGCGATTTTAAAGGGCTTGCCGAATGTAATTCTCAAACTATCTCCAATGCCATCGCCATTTCTATCGTAAAGCTCGCTGGACAAGGGCAGAGGAATAGGCGCACCCCTGAACTGCAGGCTGTCCCATTTTGCAAAAGTAAATTCTTTGCTAGGTCCGGCGATATGCCACTGGGCATAATCTTTGCCTTCAACAATCTCTTGGCCTTTGATATAAACGGTTTGTCTCCCGTTTTCTACTCTGAGTGGCTCTCCTTTAACAATGCCATCTTTATTGCCATCTGTGTTTACGAAGCTCTTTTGAGAGAGAGTGAAAGTGCAATGGCTGCAAAGCTTAACGGATCGCGTTTTTGTGTTAAGCGTATCCCAAGCCGTAACATATACTGGCAAAGATTTGCCAACAAAAGGAGGCAATGTATCCCACATCAGGTACCCACTAGCACTACCGGGGTTGAGACCATTGACAAAGGAAAGAGTGCTATCCGTTCTGGTGAATCTGAGACGCGGTTGATATATGTTCAGTTTTAGAGATGGTGTTTTTGACGAGGCAGGATCAACGCCGCTCAAATTTATCTCCAGCGTTTGGTCACCCATCTCATAACTACCCTTTATCCACACGGTATCTACTCCGCTTGTAGGAATTGGGCGTGGCCACTCTGTCACCATGGTTGTGTCGTCATGGCTAATTGAATAAAAATCCAGTTCTTCTCTGCTAACACCATCTATTGATAGAGAATATTTTACTGCTGGCTCTGTGGGGTCTAATTCCTTTTCATCAAAGGAAGAATATGTCACTTCTTCTTCCCAATTGCCAACAGCTACGTAAATTGGTATTAGTTTGCCAGCGATTACGGACTGTTCCCTTTTTGTGGTGTCTCCGTAGGCATCAAACAATGCATCTCCAGCATTCACCAATTTACCCCAGATTATGCGAGCATCCGTTGGACCTTTTAGTTTGTCTATTTGGAGTGGTTTGTTGTTGGTTGGCGTGCCGTTTTCCGTTAAGCGAGCATACACAATCCAACTTCCAGTCGGTATATTGACATTGTCAGCCGATTTTGGACTTCCATCGCACCTGTAGCGCCCTCCGCAACTGTAAACCGCCTTATCTATAGTGATGCCGCTTTTATCTATAGGAAGAACTCCATCTTTTGCAAGGCATTTGAAGGTATTGGGAGAGTCACCGTTGCAATCGGCTCTTTTGGATCTGCTTCCAGCTGGGGGTTGAGATAGGTATAGGGTGTCTCCGTTAGAGCGGTTTACCATATAGAAATCCACATCGTATTTTCCATTATTGGAAGATAAAAGAGCATTGCCGCAGAATTGTTCTCTTTTGCTATTGCCTGCTCCGTTCATTTTGCTGGCGCAATCATTTCCGCTGGCAATGCCTGCGCACATGGCATTATCTGTACCTGCCGGATCGCTATAGAAGGTGCTTTTTTGAGTTATATACATATTGGTGCTCACACGCACGTTTGACTGATTTGCCATACGCTCGCAGAAGAATATATCTATTGGGTATTTTTTGCCTGCCTCAAGTTTTTCAGCGACTCCACCGTTTCCTATAGTATCTAAGTCCACATAGCCAGGGGCAGCACTGTGAACACCGCCCAAATCTATAACGAGCCTATTGTTTATGAATATCCAAATATCATCATCGCCTCTGAAAAAGAATTCCTGACCCTTTTCATAAGTGAATTCCGCATGGCTTTCAAAACAGAAACTTAAATTGGCTCTGTTAGTTGTGCCAGCTGAACTTGAGCCACCATTGCCAGGACCGGGGCGAACGGCACAGCCGGCAGGAACATCGCCATAATAATTACCAAGTTCGGCTCCATCTGCAAAATACGTGCGGTCAAAGGCATCTCTACCCGTGTAAGCTACCTCTTTATATGTAAGTGTCATATTATTCATGGTAGTGTTAGGATTTTGAAAACATCTTACAGCATACTTTTTATTGCAAGTTGGGCATTTTTCTGCATATTCTGCTCTGGAACCATCATCGTTATATGCCGAATCTAAGATATAGGGGAAATAGCCACCTACCAAATTGCTACCATCTGGAGTGCGCATTTTATCGCTATCAAATTCCCAAGTTCCATTTGTAGCCCTGCCAAAGGGCATATCATAGCATCTGGCTATATTGGATATTTTTCCGTCTAGAACTCCTTCTGGGGTAAAGGCGGCGTTGAAAGATTCTGCATTTACCCAATTTGAGCGGCCATTAGCTGCGATAAAAGTGGGTTTTCTTGTTGTTGTGTCTAGAATCGGAGCCACTATTCCTCTTTGTATGCTACGCTGTCCTGCTGGGAGTTGAGTATAAGTACCGCTGAAGCTCTTATTAACTGAGTTATCCGTATCATAGATAAAAGCTGCCATTTTATAGTCGCATCTGCCTGCGGCTTTTTCGCCCAAGTTAGTAGGTTTAGTATTTCTAAACGCAAATCTCAGGTCTTCGCTATTAGGGTCTTGATAAAAGTATTGTGTTGTTAAAGTTGTGAATTGTGATTTTAAAGGGATCCATGCCGGGTCGGCAGCATCGGCTCTTGGACCATTCATGTCTAATTTGTCCGCTCCTTGGGAACCGAGGTAAATCATAATGCTGTCTGGAACAGCATCTCTAGAGGTGTATGTCTTTTTGAACCAGCCGCACGCCGTATCAACTTGCATCAATTCCACAGTCTTTTTGTCCGCGTCGTAGATGTAGCTATTGCCAGCTATCCAGAGATCATTATCTGGCGGCAGAAAATAGAATGTTTGGGCGAAAAGCGCATGGCATCCAAAAACTAGGATAGCCAGCATTCTTTTTAAGCAAACGGAATTTTTCATAACGGTACCTCAACTATAAATATATAAAATTATTGTGGTTTCGGCTAAGTTCAACCACTAGTTCACCAAAGCGAAGCCCAAATGAACAGAGAATATCACAAAAAAATGACTTTAATGCGGATGAAAGGACTTGAACCTTCATGCTGTTGCCAGCACTAGAACCTGAATCTAGCGTGTCTACCGATTCCACCACATCCGCAAAAAGCCCATACTAACCAATCTCTACCAAGTGTGGTGGTATACTTATTCCACCACATCCGCAAAAAGCCCATACTAACCAATCTCTACCAAGTGTGGTGGTATACTTATTCCACCACATCCGCAAAATATAAGCATCTCAATATAGAAAAATTTACTACTTTGCACACACAATGGCTAAAATTCGTGAAATGTTCAATCAAATACATAAAAGATACGATATGCTCAATCATTTGATGTCTGCGGGGCGGGATATCGCTTGGAGAAAGGCTTGTTGCAAAAAATTGCCGCAAAAGAAAGAGGCTGTGGTACTGGATTTGTGCGGTGGAACGGGGGATTTTTCGCTCTCTTACTTAAAAAGGGCAAAAAGTTGCAAACCTCCGATAGTTGGAGACTTTGCAGAAAAAATGCTAGAGGTGGCAGCTAAAAAAAATTCGGATTTGATTCCTGTTCAAATGGACGCAACGCAAATACCGCTTGCAAACGGCTCTGTGGATATTGTTTTGAACGGATTTGGAATGAGAAATATTCAAAATTTGGATTTGGCTTTGAGCGAAGTTTTCAGGGTTCTGAAGCAAGGCGGCTATTTTGCCACTCTTGATTTTTTTAGACCGGAGAAAAAAGCCGCAAAACTCTTTTACCAAAGAATAGCACCGCTCGCAATTCCCTTTGTGGGCATGATGTTCAGCAAGCACAACGCCTACCGCTATTTGGTTATATCCATTTTGAATTTTTTAAACCCTGTGGATTATGCGGCAAAAGCGAGAAATGCAGGATTCACCCTTCGCAGCATAAGCTCATTAGACGGTGGGCTTGCGCATATCGTCATTTGCGAGAAAAAATGAAAGACTCTCCGATAATCCTCGGCATAACGGGTGCATCTGGTGCAATATATGCAAAGCGTTTTTTGCAGCTTGCGAAAAAAAAGAATTTTGCGGTTGAACTTATAATCACAAAAATGGGCGAAGCAGTGCTAAAGCACGAGGCTTGCGAGTCTATTTTGCAACACAAAAAAATCTACAGAATAGACGACTTTTTTGCCCCACCTGCAACAGGTAGCTCAAAATATTCGGGTATGGTAATTTTGCCTTGCTCAATGGGAACGCTTGGGAAGGTGGCTGCTGGCACAAGCAACAACCTATTGATAAGAGCCGCCGATGTGTGCTTAAAAGAAAATCGCCCTCTTGTGATTGTTCCAAGGGAAATGCCATTTAACGAAATTCATTTGGAAAATATGTTGAAGCTAAAGAGAGCAGGTGCAATTATAATGCCCGCTTGTCCGCATTTTTATAAGCACCCAAAGAGCATTGAAGAAATCGTTGATACGGTTGTGGAAAGGGTTTTTGGTTTTTTCAATTCCTAAGCTCTGCACCAAAATTTTTCTGCAACTTTTTCAAAACAGTTTTTGCATAACTCTCAATCTCTTCCGATGTCAAAGTTTTTTTGAGCGAACCTATCACCAACCTAATCGTAACAGATTTTTTCCCTTCTGGAACTTGGTGCCCTCTGTACTCGTCAACAAAAGATATGTCTCTGAGCAAATCTTCCGAACCGCCCTTGCCCGCGATAACTCCGCGTATCTCTTCCCACTTAACCGATAAATCAAAGAGCATGGATATATCGTATTCGGTGATTGGATATTCTGGGAGATGCACAAATTTGTTTGTTCTAGAAGGATAAGGTTTTAGCAAATCTAAATCAATTTCAAATATGATCGCCACGCTGTTTTTTATTCCGCAATCAAGGGAGGCTTTTTTTGACAATAACGCCAAATTGCCTATTCTCTCGCCACCGTGGAGAATGTTGAGCCACACCACGCCGTCTGCCCACACAGGTTTTTCAACTTTTTCATAGGTTATGGGTTCTATATGCACAGAGCGAGGCAAATAACTTATTATGCCCTTTGCCTTCCTGAAAAGGGAATTCACATCACCGGTATCGCCAACAAAGGCTCCGGCAATATTTCTGTGCTCACGAGGGAGCGATTCGCGTTTATCATATACCGCTTTGAAATCCTTATTGGAAAACACTTGGGCAGATTCAAAAATTGAAAATTCGTTAAAGAAGCGCAAGTTTCCTTCAACCGCTTTGCAAAGATTTGGCAGAAGCGATGAGCGAATATAGCGTTCATTGGAGGAAGGCGGCATGGAGAGGGAGAGCATATCTCTGTTGCCAGGGAATAGAGCGTTCACGTATTCGTCTGTCATCCAAGGATATGTGAATATCTCTTGCATACCACATCTGCAAGCTAGGTATTCTCTGCTCTTTCTGTCTATATCTATATCCAACTGATTTATTGCACCGTTGAATGTGGTTGTTATCGGTGCCCACTCAAAGTTTTCGTAGCCGTGCAAGCGGGCAACTTCTTCCATAATATCATCGGGTATGGAAATATCACCTGTGGAACGCCAAGTTGGTACAATTACGTGCATATTGTTTTTGTCAAAGTTCACTTTAAAACCGAGTCGTTCCAATTTGCAAGCTATATCATCATTTGGAATGTGCTTACCGAGACGTTTTTCCAACCATTCAAGCGAAACATCTATCTCTTTGCTCTTTAAATGTTTTGGATAGCTATCGCGAAATCCGGTTATGGATAATTTAGGGAAAAAATCTGCGAACATCTGCATAGCTAGGGAGAGGGCAATATCACATCTCTCAGGGTCTATTCCTTTTTCGTACCTTATGGCTGCTTCTGTGCGCACTTCATAGCGCATAGCGGTGTGCCTTATTCCTTTGGAATCAAAGTTTGCAATTTCAAGTATCACCTTTGTTGTTTTTGGAAGCACGGAATCTTTGCTACCGCCCATAACGCCCGCAAGCCCAACGGAGGCTTCGTTATCTGCTATAACCAAATCGTTTGCGGAAAGCGATAACTCCTTGCCGTTCAATAGTAAAAGTTTTTCCGATTCACGTGCGCGGCGCACGGTTATATGCCCTTCAATGTTATCCGAGTCAAAGGCGTGTGTGGGTTGCCCTATCGCGAGCATAACGTAGTTTGTTATATCCACAATGGCGTTTATGGGGTGCATACCAACTCGCCATATACGGCTCTGTATTTTAAAGGGCGAGGGTTTTATGGAAAGCCCCTCAATTTTAACGCCTATATATCTGGGGCTGCGCTCGGTATCTTCCAAAGTAATTTCCAAATCCGGTACGGATTTAGGGGTGAATGGTGCAAATTCTTTTAGCGGCAAGTTATAGAGTGCAGAAATTTCCCGTGCAATCCCATAGTGCCCCCAAAGGTCGGGGCGGTTTGTGAGCGACTTGTTGTCTATTTCCAAAATAACATCGTTTAAATCAAGAGCTTCTGCAACATTTGTGCCTGCCTCTGCATCAAAAGCCGAGAGGTCAACGATAGTCGCTTCTTCTGTGGCTGGGAATAAATCTGCAAGCCCTATTTCCGAAGATGCACAGATCATTCCATAGCTCTCAACTCCGCGCAATTTTGAAATTTTTATCTCCACAGGTTCCCCTGCTCCGTGCCAACGAACCATTGCGCCCGGGCAAGCAACGGCAACCTTCATTCCTGCGTTCAAGTTGCTGCCTCCGCAAACGATTTCTTTTATTTGCCCACCGCCTATATCCGTTTTGCATATCCTGAGTTTGTCTGCGTTTGGGTGGGGTAGAACCTCATTCACCAAGCCAACTATGATGTTGCTGAAATTCTTGCTCAATTCAGTTATGCCTTCCACTTCCACAGTTGACATTGTTAGGTCGTAAGCTATGCGGGATAGTTCCAGATCTTCTGGTATTTTCACATAATCTTTTATCCAATCCATTGACAATTTCATACTTTTCTCCTACCTGAACTGCCTCAAAAATCTCAAATCCGCACTGTGAAATAATCTAACATCGTCCACTCCATAACGCATCATAACCAAGCGGTCTAAACCTATATTCACATAAAATCCGGTGAACTCTTCGGGGTTTAATCCCCCTGCACGAAGCACATTGGGGTGTGGGGTTCCGCCCGGCATAATCTCTATCCAGCCAACGTGTTTGCAAACACTGCAACCGCTTCCGCCGCACACAAGGCAACCCATATCTATTTCAAAACCAGGTTCAACAAAGGGGAAAAAACCAACACGCATTCTCACAGGCACGTCTCTCCCAAATACTTTAGACAAAATGCTTTTAATCATAACCTTGCCCGCAGAAAATGTAAAATCGCGGTCAACTATCAACGCTTCGTATTGGAAAAATGCCCTTTCGTGACGTGCATCTGTGGTCTCGTTGCGGTAAACTCTTCCTGGGTAAACAAAACGGTATGGAGGTTTATGCGTTTGGAGATAGCGCACACTCGCACCCGTTAAATGCGGGCGAAGGCAGAGCCTATCGCCGCCGTGCCCTGTGTCGTGACCTGCGAGCCAGTAAGTGTCCATGCTCTCTCTTGCGGGGTGGTCTGGAACAAAGTTCAAATTATCGAAGGCATAGAGTTCGCTTGTTATATCGGATTCTTGGAATATTTCAAATCCCATTGAGCGGAAGGTGTCGTTTAAGTCGTAGCACATTTGGGTAATGGGGTGCAAAGCTCCGTTAAGTGGCGGCACTCCCGGAACGGTGAAGTCAAAATCAGCGGGAATTTCAGATGCTTTTAGGCGAATTTCCTCTTCGCGAGATTCTATTATAGCGGTTAAATTCTCTTTTACAACATTGGCTGCCTTGCCAATTTCTGGGCGCAGAGAAACATCAATATGCGGCAGTTCTTTTAATATAGTTGTGAGCGTTCCTTGTTTCCCAAGCAAAGACGCTTTCACATCTTGCAATTCCGCAACGGTTTTCGCCGCCTCAATTCTCGCCTTGCCGTCTATCAGCATAGCATCTAATTTATCTTTCATAGATATATCTCCAATATCTCCACTGCGAATATAGTAATATATTACTTAAACCTGTCGGAAACTCCGAGGAATATCTCGGTTAGGTGGGGGTCAAAATGCTTCGCTTTGCTCTCTGCAATTATTTTGACAGCTTCTTCGTGCGGAAAAGCATTTTTATATGGCCTATAAGAAACAAGCGCATCGTAAACGTCTGCTATTGCCATAATACGCCCGAGCAAAGGAATTTCCTGTTCTTTTAATCCTTTTGGATAGCCTGAGCCGTCCCATTTTTCGTGATGGCTGGCGGCAAGGATTTTTGCGTATTTCAAAAATTCATTTTCTTTTGTCATTGCCTCAATTTTCGTTATTATTTTTTCCCCGAATGTTGTGTGTTTTTTCATCTCGGCAAATTCAGCTTCACTCAATTTTCCAGCTTTTTTTAGAATGCTGTCTTCTATGGAAATTTTCCCGATGTCGTGGAGTTGGCTAGATTCAGTTATCAGGTCTATATCCCAGTTTTTTGTTTTATCGCTGTAAAGGTTGTGTTTCTTTATTTCCTCCAACAATATTTTTATTCCACGCCGTGTTCTATCTATGTGCCCCCCTGTGGTACCATCTCGACATTCCACGAGTTCTGCCATCGTTTTTATTATGGCTTGTTCGAGGTTTAGAGATTTTTCAATAGCATAAGTTCTCTCAGAAGATAATCGCCAGAGTATGAAAGACAAAAACAAGGCAAGGACAAGCCCCAGCACGGTGAGTATCTGGGAAGTTTTATAAAGGTCTTGGTAAAATTCGTATTGGGGAGTCACTATCCCTAAACACCATTTGTTAAAGATATGTTTAAAAAAAACTATTGCGGAACTGCTGTCTGAATTTGTTATCTTAGCGGCAGATATATCCTTTCCCGAGCGCAGAGTGCTTGCTATATACTGATATTCGCCACCCAAATCCTGCAATTGCGAGCCTAAAAAGTTGCTATCTGGATATGTTACGAATGTTAGATTCTGGCTGAGAAGCATACCATAACCACCCGGAGCGAGTTTAATTGAACTCACATATTCCATCAACCAGTCGATGTTGATGTCCACAACGAGAATTCCCACTATATCGCCATTGCTCACATCTATATTCCTAACTACAGACACAATGGTATTTCCGGTGCGCAAGTCTCTATATGGTGCGGTGTAAGATACGAATCTGCCGCTTCTCAGTCCTGTTTGATACCAAGGCATTGTTTGTGGAATATAATCCTTGCCAGGCCTCAGTCCTATTCCGTCATAAAATTCTCCATTGATAAATCCATAAATTCCATTGTAAGTCATAAGCCCTTGACTGGGTCTGCGCATCCATTGGGTGGTTTGAGTTAGGTAATCGAGAATTTCATCGCGGCTCGCTTCTCTCTCTACCATATTCTGCACAGCGTAATAGGAATTGAATAGGGTTGTTTCGGCTTCTGAAAGTCCGGCTCTAACATTGGATTCGGCAGAGTAAAGCAGTTGGTTTGCCTCTTTTAAAAGAAGGTTCTCCAATATGCGTCCTATAAAGAAATAAGAAGTGGTCACCATCAATACAAATGCCAAGAATACAAATAATAATTGGATATAATTATTACGTATCACTACCTGTGGCAAAGCAGATATTTTCATTCAATAACCGTATGATAGTACCAATTTATCCCGCTGCGAATTTCTTCGTCAGCTAAGTTTTTTCCTTCTACGCCAACGGTTTTGCCATCGTTGGTTTTCATAACTCCGTGGAA